>CETB01131513.1_pt1 | contig 114639 bp, 88 predicted proteins | sample 356381 | NCBI WGS metagenome assembly CETB01 (sample SAMEA2622545, study PRJEB7988) | marine metagenome | biome: marine biome (ENVO:00000447); feature: deep chlorophyll maximum layer (ENVO:xxxxxxxx); material: "saline water (ENVO:00002010), including plankton (ENVO:xxxxxxxx)" | depth 155 m | reverse complement strand
CACATGGAATTAAATTCGTGGGGATCCCTCAGGGTCAGAGTACATTTTCTAATTTAAGAGAGCCAAACAAGCCATTCATTTCATTCTTTCAGCTTGCCCGTTAGACCAGTTTTGATAGGTACAGGGTTGTAGCCTTTTCTTAATTCACTCATTTTAGTAGAGAGAATATAGAAAGGAATTTGGTGAAATTATGGCAAGGAAACCTCGTTTGGCTCCCGCAGGCTATCCTCAACATGTCATCCAAAGAGGTAACAATCGCTCAATATGCTTTAAGTGTGAAAACGACTACATCGCCTATATTAGCTGGCTTAAAAAGTTCTCTGCAAAATTTGATGTAGGCATACATGCTTGGGTATTGATGACCAATCATGTTCATTTACTTTGCACTCCTAAGCTTGATAACCTTGGCGTAAGCAAAATGATGCAAGCGCTTGGCCGCATGTATGTGAGGTACTTTAACCACAAATATGAGCGCTCTGGGACGTTGTGGGAAGGAAGGTTTCATTCCAGTCTGGTTTCTAACGACGAATATCTTCTCACGGTTTATAGATATATCGAGCTAAACCCTGTAAGAGCGAACATGGTCGAAAAGCCGGTTGAATATAAATGGTCAAGCTACAGAATAAATGCGTTAGGCACACCTTCGTCACTGCACAGTCCTCATCCTGTATACCTAAATTTAGGAGCTTCAGAAAGCCAGCGTCTTGCCGCTTACCGCGCTCTGTTCGATGATGAACTTTCTGAAACTGTCATAAATAAAATTAAAAGCGGTACTCGAAGAGGACTAGTACTGGGAAGCGATACATTTAAAAAGCAAATTGAAAGCCTGACTGGGCACCGCTTAAAACACGAAGCGTTGGGTAGGCCACCGCAAATCAGTGAGCAGTTAACCGCTGATTGCTCGGAAATAGCTTAATGTACTCTGACCCCTTTATTTTTAGAAACGTCGCGTTGGCTCAACTAGCTCAAACCTGCGAATACTTAACCACAAACTGTTTGGAAATAAGTTAATGTACTCTGACCCCATTTTTTATATCGCGACTTGGAAGCTTATTAATGTACTCTGACCCCAATATTTTGCAGCAGCTGTTTGGTTTTTCGGCGTTTCGCGAGGGACAGAAGGAGGCAGTGGAATCACTGCTTGGTGGAAATTCAACGCTAGCGATTTTTCCCACTGGCTCGGGCAAGTCATTGTGCTATCAGTTTGTTGCTACGCAATTGCCACACTTGACCTTGGTTGTGTCGCCACTGTTAGCGCTGATGAAAGACCAGCTGGAGTTTCTTCATAGCAAAGGCATTGCAGCGGCCAGTATCGACTCTACGCTAACGCCCGAGCAGAACAAGCAAGTGATGAACGACGTGCGGTCAGGCCAGTGTAAAATTCTGATGGTGTCGGTGGAGCGCTTTAAGAACGAACGCTTTAGGCAGTTCATTGAGTCTGTTCAAGTAAGTATGCTAGTTGTCGATGAAGCACACTGTATCTCTGAATGGGGCCACAACTTTCGCCCTGACTACTTAAAACTCCCCGCGTATCAGAAAGAGCTTAATATTCCGTTAGTACTTCTGCTCACAGCTACTGCCACTAAAAAAGTAAAAGAAGATATGGCAGCGCGCTTTGATATTGCGCCAGCTAATATTATTCAAACAGGGTTTTATCGACCTAACTTGAATTTGCATGTTCGCCCTGTACATGAACCATATAAAAACCAAGCCTTACTTGAAGAAATTAAAAAACAGCAAGGCGCGGGTATTGTTTATGTCACGCTTCAAAATAGCGCTGAAGAAGTAGCAAGGCTCTTACAGCAACAAAGGTTTGCTGCAAAGGCTTACCACGCTGGTCTCGACAGTGATATAAGACAAGGTATCCAGCAAGATTTTATGCACAATAAGCTTCAAGTTGTTGTGGCTACCATTGCATTTGGCATGGGCATTGATAAGTCGGATATTCGCTTTGTTGTTCATTACGACTTACCAAAGTCTATTGAAAACTACAGCCAAGAAATTGGCCGGGGTGGACGAGACGGTAAAGCCGCAAACTGCACGGTATTAGCAAACCTTGACGGGTTAGTCACCATAGAGAACTTCGTTTATGGCGATACACCAGATAAAAGCGCCATTCAACGCGTAGTAGATGATATCAGCGCACAGGCCCCCGCTCACATAAATTCAGCGGCGAACAATGATTCACCTACCAACGGCGAAAACAATGTTTACCAGTGGGAAACGCAAATAAATAGCTTATCGAGTGCCAGCAACATACGACAGCTTCCGCTTAAAACCCTGCTGGTACAGCTTGAACTCGCCAACGTTATTCGTCCTTTGTATGCCTATTTTGCTGAATACAAATTTCGCTTTATTTCAGAGAAAACCACCATACTCGGCTTTTTCTCAGAAGAACGGGCTCGCTTTCTAGACGCCGTATTCACTCATTCAAATATGAAAAAGGTGTGGGGCATTGTAGATTTCGACAGTATTTATCAGCATTACGGCGCAGAGCGTGCCAGGGTGGTGGCCGCACTAGAGTATTTACATGAACACAATCATATTGAGCTTGCCTCGCGCTTAATAACTGACGTATACCGCGTGGACTACGAAAAACTGCAAAATGCCGACTTAGCTAATAATCTGGCTCACTATTTCGCTGAAAACGAGCGCAAAGAAATAGAACGAATCGCCGCACTGGTAAGCTTCTTCGAACTTAATACCTGTTTAAGCTACAACCTATCAGCGTATTTTGATGATACTCAAGTGCCAAACGAATGTGGGCACTGCAGTGTTTGTGAAGGAAACGTGGCTAAGCTTAGCTATTCAACTCCAATTCCCACACCGAACCCAGACCAAATATCAGAGGCCATAGCAGCACTAAGAGCCCATTTGAGCGGAAAATTTGATGGCCCAATCACATCATCTATTTGCTGTCGTTTTCTAACTGGCATGACCATGCCTTTGTTCACTCGATTTAAAGTGAGACAAGTAAAGGGCTTTGGTTCTTGTGAAAACTGCCGATACGCTGATGTGAAAGCAATGGTAGATGCTATAAATCAGTGAACGTAGCAAATACCCTAAATCTAATTTATAGTGTTGAGTGAATCACAATTAGCAAGTGGTAAAGGAAAATATGACGCTAATTCAGGGACAAGAACATACTCCTAAGGGATCGCTAGTTGTAGTTGGCACTGGAATCAGTGTTGCGGGTCAAATGACGATAGCGACCAAAAGCCACATCGAAAATGCTGACATTGTGTACATGGGGATCATGAACAAAATTGGTGAACACGTGGTCACCAATATAAACCCGAACAGTGTGTCTTTAGACGACCTTTATCAGGAAGGAAAGTCTCGCGCTGTCACCTATGACCAAATGGCCGACCGCATCGTGCAGTCAGTTGTTGAAGGTAAAAAAGTATGTGTGGCTTTTTATGGTCACCCAGGCGTATTTGTTACGCCTTCTCATGAGGCTATTCGCAGAGTGCGGGAACTTGGCCTAGATGCGCAAATGCTCCCCGGCGTGTCTGCAGAAGACTGCTTAATTGCGGATTTGGGAATAGATCCCTCTCGCTTTGGCTGTCAGTCTTATGAAGCAACTCAATTTTTGTTTCGCGATTACCGCATTGACCCTCACATGACGCAAATCATCTGGCAAATAGGTTTAGCCGGAGAAGCAACGCTAAGCGTGTTAGATGCTAGTCACAGTGGATCTGGGCTTGCCATGCTGGCTGACATTCTGGGCGAGCACTACCCAGAAGATCACGAGCTGATTATTTACGAGGCAGCCACCCTGCCTCTTTGCGAGCCCAAAATACAAAAAGTGTTGCTTCGCGATTTACAGTTCGCCAAGCCAACATTAATTTCGACCCTAGTTGTCCCCTCACTTGGCATGCCAGCATACCGTCAGGATCGTTTGGCAAAGCTAGGTTTAACTGAGCAGCAAGTTATTAACTTTAGATCTCCAAAAGTAAACTAAAAGGAAAAAACGACATGGCAAAGAAAACAATTGTAGATTTCTTGGTTGAGCTAGACAGCAACAGCAAACTAATGGATGCGTATAAAAAGGACCCTGTGGGCACTGCAGAAAAGTACGGTTTATCTGGTGAAGATCTTCAGCTAATTAAAGACCAAGACTGGGACGAAGTAGCCAAACGCTTTGATGATACAAGCAAGGCTACCCGCGTAATTAGCTACTAGTCGTTATCTTTTTAAGCTAGCTGAAGTAGAAAGTGAAGCGCCGTTTGAAATGCATCTTCGCTATCGTTTGTTTTACGATGGCGCTTCCTACTTTTGCGTTTTTAAAAGAACCACTTAACACCACATCATCAGTCACTACGCTAGACGAACTGAAACAGCGTATTCAAAACAACGATGAGTCTGTAGAAACCACATTCACCGAGCTAGGCTACTTCTTCGACGCCCACCCGAACGCTTTTCAACAAGCCCGCTTATTCAACCTAAGAGCTTATAAGCACATTCTTGAGCAAGATCTTGTCGCCGGATACGAAACTCTGTTGGAAGCCCGCAAGCTTGCAAAAAAAGGCGGCAACACCATGGCGCTGGCAGAGTCTTTTCGCTTAGAAGGGCTTATTTTGGACTTGTCAGGTGAGCATGCTCGTGCACTCGACGCCCTTAATAAATCCCTTGCTGCTTTTATTGAAGTAAATAGCGATAACGCCTTGCTTGTATATAGCGCTATGGGCAATGTGTACATGTCGCTGCAAAACTACGAAATGATGTTGCAGCTAGGTCAAAACTTCCTCGCCGCAGCCCAGCGTTTAAATGATAAAGAAAACAAAGCCATTGCTTACTTTTTCCAAGGTTACGCGCAAACGGAACTGGGGGACTATCAAGACGCTAAAATAAGCCTTCTGCTGGCAGAAGAATTGTTCAAAGAGGTGCACTACCCCTTTATTGGCATTGTTCATACCAAAATGGCTGAGCTACATATCGCCCAAGGCAATTTAACTGAAGCGCTAACCATGTTGAACCGCGCTGCGGAATCAGATCGCAAAGTTGGTTTTAAATACAACGAAGGGTCTAGACTACTGCGCTTGGTCGACATCTACATTAAACGCAATCAAATAGACTTGGCTATTAGCGAACTTGAAGGTGGACTAAAAAAAGACGCCATAAAGAACGACAAGTCAGTGGTTCTAAGCATGTTGGAAAAGCTCATTTCACTCCTTGAATCAACCAACAATTTTGAAGCCGCGTTAGAATATTCAAAGCTATACACGAAAACTTATGAAGAGAGTTTTAATGAACAGCAGTCAAGATTGTTAGCCCTTAACCGCGTGCGGCTTTCTATTTCCGAAAAAGAAGAAACCATCAAGCTTCTAGAGAAAGACAACCAGTTAAAAGAGCAGCGTAACCTTATACAGAAAAAGCAAAACACGTTTCAGCTGTATTTCATCGGTTTCGTGATCCTTTCATTGGGCTTAGTCGTTGGCCTATGGCTTAGAACTCGCCAACAACGTAAGGCGCTCGATGCACTTACTCAAGACCTTCAGAAAGCAACAAAAGCAAAATCTGACTTTCTTGCACGCATGAGTCACGAAATTCGCACGCCGCTTAACGCCATTATCGGCCTGACCAAGCTTTCGCAGCGGGCTGCAGAAGATAAAGATCAACAAACGAACCTTATTCAGATAGAAGGCGCGTCGCAAACCCTACTAAGTATAATTAACGACATACTCGACTTCTCGAAAATAGAAGCGGGTAAGCTTGATATTGAATCGACGCAATTCAATTTAGACGCGCTAGTAAACCAAACCATTAGATTGCATTTAGGGCGCGCTGAGGAAAAGCACATAGAGCTTATTCAGCATATATCACGTGACGTACCGTTAAACCTTATCGGCGACCCGTTACGCATACAGCAAATTCTAAGCAATTTAGTTAGCAACGCTCTTAAGTTTACCGAGGATGGACTGATTTCGGTAAGCGTTAGATGCACGCATAATGTAGAAGACATTCAGCTTGAATTTGAAGTTAAAGACACAGGGATTGGGCTAAACAGCACGCAAAAGGCATTGCTATTTCAACCATTTAACCAAGGTGATGAGTCTATATCTCGCCGATACGGCGGCACCGGCCTAGGCTTAGCAATATGTAAGCAGTTAGTCACATTAATGGGCGGAGAGATCTGGGTTGAGAGCCAACTTGGAAAAGGCGCAAGCTTTCATTTTACCGTAACCGTTAAACAGGATGCTTCCCAACAAATTGTATCGCCGTCTAAGCAACTTTCGTTACTTAAGGTGCTTATTGCTGATGACATTGGCGTGTCGCGCGACGCTATTATCGAGTCGCTATCGGTAGCTAACATTAGAGCGGATGTTGCGACCGGCGGTAAAGAAGCCGTAGCCAAAATGCGTGCTGCTGTGGGAAACAGTGCGCCTTACGACGTACTTATTTTAGATTGGAATATGCCTGACATCGATGGATTGGAAGTCGCAGCCATCATGAAACAGGAATTTTCAATTAAGCCACCGAAGGTGATAATGCTGTATGCATTCGAGTCGCCTCATATGCGAGAGCAGGCGAACCAACTAGGTATTCGAACCTTCATTAAAAAGCCTTTTAGCACCAGTGAGCTTGTAGATAAGCTACAAGAGCTTTGCTTAAACGTGAACACAAGAACCCTACCAGCAGATGCTGCGCCTGTGCCTAATCTGCGAGGAACGAAGATCCTTTTCGCAGAAGACAATACGCTGAATCAAAAAGTAACCCTTGGTCTGTTAAACGACACCCACGCGAATATTGAAGTGGTTAGCAACGGCTTTGAAGCCATAAAAGCCTTACGTGAAGATAACAGCTATGACGTGGTATTGATGGATATTCAAATGCCCGTTATGGACGGGTTAACAGCAGCTAAAAAAATCAGAGATGAGCTGAAGTTAACGTTGCCGATTATTGCCATGACGGCGCACGCCATGCAACAAGACATTGACAAGAGCCTGGCAGCGGGCATGGACGGCCACATCAACAAACCGGTTGACCCAAATCGCTTCTTTGACGTGCTTGTTGAAGTTCTAAATAAAGGAAAGTCGACGGCGACCACTGAAGTAACCGGCGAGGCGAGAATAGAGGCATCATCATTGACATCCATAGACAAGCCTAAAGCATTACAGGCGGTAATGGGTGATGATGAACTTTATAATGACCTACTAAACGATTTTCTGGAGCTAGAAGATGAGCTTAACGCGCTTAAACAAGCCATAGATAATCGTGATTTCCCTTCTATTGCGCGAAATGCGCATATTTTCACAACTGCTCTTCGGTACATCGGCGCTTATACGCTTGCGGAATTGGCAAGTTCAATAGAATTAACCATAAAGCGTAGCGAGCACAAAACAGCAGGTAGCTTCAGTGTAAACTCAGAATCACTGCATGTAGCTTTGGGCGAGTTAAGAGAGAAAGTTAAGGGAATGATAAATACTAAACTGTAAAAGCATCATAAGTTTAATGGTCTAATAAATAGTAACTTTGCCCTTTTGTGGCTCAAGCCTATCTTTGAATCTACAAACTTTCCATGGAGGACTTATGCAGAGTAAACAAGAGTTTTTTTCTGTATGTAAAAATAAATTAGAACCCAAGAGCATTAAAAATCGGTTGTCTATGCAAGAGATAGAACTACTATCTAGTTTATATGACACTCTTAGCTCAATGGGGGTTGATTGGAGATTTAAAGGTGTCAAGTATAGAGGAGTTCCAACTCTACTAACTATTACCCCCTCAGAAAAGGAGAAGAAACCTCTTTTTGGGTTGTTTAGAAAGGGTTCAGCGAAGGTAAATGATAGATTATATTGGTGGTACCCTTCGAAAGACGAAGTTATAACTACAGTGTTACAACATTATCAAAAGTCAAAAACTAAACCTGAACGCCTCAATAACCAGTCAGATTTTTTAAAAACAGCAGCTAAAATAATTCGTTCCCCATCCATAATTAAACTCTACGAATTACCCCCAAATACAGATACTACCTTTTCTCAAGTACTGGTCACATCAAGAGGGGCAAAACAACAGAAATTTAAAGCCGACTTACTAACGGCATTTGCTGGAAAATGCGCTGTAACTGGTTGTGATATTGAATGCCTTTTAGATGCTGCTCATATAATCAGATTTGCTTATTGTGTTTATAAAAACAGAGACGACACATTCTCCATTAATAATGGGCTATTGCTTAGAAATGATATCCACAGACTTTTCGATTCTGGCTACATTGATTTTGTTCAAGTCGCTACTGACGTCATTGTGAAAATCGATCCAAGACTTGCCAGTTTCAATGAATATAAGGTATTAAAGGACAAGAAGCTGAAGCTTCCAAAAAAAGGTCGCGAGCTTTGGCTTAAAACACTAGAAGAACGAAATGTGATAACTTGATTTTTCGTTAAAAGAAAAATGACTTTCAAATCACCACTTATTTTAAATCCCACTACACTTTATATGTCGGATTAAATGCCTAGAAAGTTGATAAGCCTGCAGTTATAACGCAGGCTATTTTAGTTGTAAGAGTATTTGATATTATTGAAGAGACTCTTGCGACGCATACTCATTTTTCATAAGCCACGCGTACGCCGTTGTAAAAGCGGTTTCTTGAAACTGTTTTAAACCCGTGTCAGAAAATGGCACTGCAAGCGGATTTCTACGTAGTGATTCTTTAATATCCGTTGGGCTAAATACTACAACTTGAAGCCCTTCAATCAATTCAATGGCAGCCTCTAACTTGAAGCCAATTGCACTACCTGCAAATTTACCTTTGCTTTGGCGCTGACGAATTATCACTGCATCAATTTTGTAGTCTTCTACAAGTTTAGCGAAGGTACTTTGGAAGCTCTTTAGCCCCTTCGCACTGGTATCGGCAAGCGTTAAACGGCGCGTACGGCAATCTGGCAAATGAAACAAGCCGTCAGCTAGCGACACCAAACTAACAATTGCTTCATTACCTTTTAAATCTACACCACAGACTTTCATATTTATTCCTAATTACGTTTGTCCGGCATTATAACGCGTTTCACGGTATTTGAGTCATTCAGTCGGTAAGCTTCAACTTCTTAATAGATGTTTTAGCTTAGTACCGACTGAATTGTGTCTTTTGACAAGGGCTTCACGAAGTGCTGATCGAACCCTGCCGCTTGGGAGTCCTCTACATATTTCTCTGAGCCCCACCCGCTTTGAGAATAAAACTTAACATTCTCTGATTCAGGTAAGGCTTTCAGCATTTTAACCAGCTCATAACCGTCAATATCTGGCATGCCGATATCAAGAAATACGAAGTTAGGTTTAAACGCCTTGAATTCAGCGACAGCCTCTTTAGGAGAAGTAATACCTAAGGCAGTCACTCCCATAGACTCTGCCAATAAACAGTATGCATCGATAAGATCGGCATTGTCGTCAACGAACATAACTTTGGTTTGGCTTTGAATAGTCGGCTCAACTTCCTGATTGTCAGACTGCTCATAAGCCATTTTAGAAATGGGAAGTCTAACCTCAAAGGTACTTCCCCGGCCTAATCCTTCACTCATCACCGACACATCACCGTGATGCAGCATTACAAGTTTACTCACCAACGTAAGCCCTATTCCCAAACCGCCTTTAGTGTGTGTAGAGTGCGCCTCAATTTGGGTGAACATATTAAATACGTCTTTAAGCCTGTCTTCAGGTATCCCCATGCCGTTATCTTTAACAGCAACGACAACCATGACACCTTCCTCTCTGATATCTACAGTTATACTTCCCTGCTCACTCGTATATTTAGCAGCGTTGTGAATAATGTTTGAGAATATCTGACTTAAACGCGCTTTATCGCCATAAACCGTCACATCTTTTTCAAGATAATTTACGGTTATATTATGCTTTTTCGCTTTTACCTGCTGGTCAACAATTTCAAGGGAATCTGACAGCACGTCTTGAATACTCAGTTTTTCAAACTCAAGCTTGACCTTACCTCGCGTAATACGCGATACATCCATCAAATCGTTGATAAGTTTTGACATGTATTCCGCTTGACGATTAATAATAGCCGTCACTCTTTTACGCGTTTTATCATCGTCAACCGTTTCTAAAATACTTGCGCCAGACATTATAGGCCCAAGCGGATTTCGCAATTCGTGAGCTAACGTGGCAAGAAATTCATTTCTGTAATTATCTTGTTTTTCAAGCTCTTGAATACTGATATGCATGCGTTCTTGCACATCAAGTGCATAAACAAGAAACATCCTGTTCAGTCGATTGGCAGTATCAACATCCGCCTTATCAAAACTCGTTGAGCGCCCTTTAATAGTGCGGGTATGGATAGTGAACGAAGCTCTGGGTTTAAGTCGCTGAGCTTTTGGTGCATCTTCAGACTTCTCATCTTCAGCGCCAATCCACTTTTGGACGCGATGGGTTTCCTTCCTGAACCATGCGGTAAAGTACTGCTTCTTTTCAAACAGAGGAATAATCATTATGCCAGCAATACCGTACTGTCGTGCTTCTGGGTAATCGTCATAAAGCGCGTCGTTGGTATATGGGAATCCACCTTGGCTGCTTGCTTTGGAAAAGATTTCCTTGATGAGTTCTATCGGTAAAGTAGAACCGAGGGTAATGGTCTCGTACTGAGAATAATAAACAAACCCTGAACTATTAAGCGCTTCCAAAAATGCTTTTTCACCGCTTTTAACTACGCGACTGATAGGATTTGCTGGGCCTATTCTGTCTAGCATGGCATCAACTGCTTCGTCAGTTGCATACTTCTTATGCTTTGCAATTTCCTCTTCTTTGGCCAATAAATGCCAGCTAAATAGCTGACTCAGGTTTTCGCACTGAAGCCTAACATCTTGTGGAATATAACTAGGCTCGCGGTGGTGGCAAGAAATTAGCCCGTAAAGCTCGCCGTCTGTTACTAAAGAGATCGAAAATGAAGCCCGCAAACCTTGGTTTCTAATGTATTGAAGATGAATAGGTGAAAAGGTTCGCAGCAGCGAGCGAGTGAGATCCAGTGGCTCTCTGCCTGACGCTTCAGTCGATGGAACTAGCCTTGCAGGAGGTAACTCAGTATCAGGAGTTAGTCTTACCCAGTTAGTTTTGTAAAGCGCTCTAGCCTGTGCAGGAATATCTGACGCAGGAAAGTACAGGTCTTGATATGAGTCCATATCATCGGCTTTAGCTTCTGCGATAACTTTCCCTGAGTAGTCATCATTGAATTTGTAAAGTACTACCCTGTCCATATTTGTGAGATACCGAATGGTCGAGACCATTTCTTGAGCCATCTCTCTTAGTGACGTCATTTCTTTAAAGCGCGGAGCAATAGACATAGCATAGAGTTTGATAAATTGCTCTGCGCTATAGGTATCTCTGAATTCAGTTGCGGGCTCTAGCTCAACAACATAGTTGTGACCAGAATCATAAACCACCGCCAAATAATCTATCGCCGCTCCTTCCTCTAACATCGAGGCTTTTAAGTGAAGCTTAATGGGCAGCCTAATCTTGGTTTTTGTAACCCTATCAAACGTTTCTTCAAGAAATGCCCGTTCATTTGTATCTGATGAGAGTATTTCTAAAAAGTGTTTACCAATAAGAGGCTCAGTGAACACTGATTCGCAGTTGTCACTGACAATCGAAATCTTCAAGTCCTTGTAATTAAAAGCAATAAGAAAACCATAACTTTGTATACTTTCGGGAATATGTATTGGCTCGTCTTCGCAACGTTCAAAGTTAATGTTTTGGGGGGGCTGTGACATGAGGATCCTGAGGTTCGAATAGGTTAAATTATACTTTCGTCTAAAGAGCAACGTATCACATCGCTCAACGGGTTGATACTAAACTCCTCCATTGTTTGCGCATGGCGTAAAGGTGCTCGCAGATACTCCTAAAACCATCTGCGAAACCGTCTTATTCTTGCAATACATTTTTCCTTTGGGGTGTAAAAATGTGGCCCAACTTAGAAAAAGCGTCATTTAAAAGAAAAAGGCTTTAAAAAGTCGCTCAAGAACAAGACCCGATGAAGTTATCGCAGCTTGAGATCACACATTCTCATCACTTATCGATGTGTATTTATGTGCCCTCAAAGCTTATGTTTCAGTCTTATTCTGCTTACATAGCGTCTAGTTTAGTGAATTGAGCTTTATCAGCCTTCCGCCTTCTTTATCTTCAAGCACATAGATATTGCCCTTACTGTCTTGCTCAACCTCGCGTACTCGCTTGCCCCATTCATAGCGCTCTGCTTCTTCCACCTTCCAGTTGCCTTCATCGTCTTTATTAAATGCAACTCGAACCAGCGCTTTTGAAGACAAACCGCCTATAAAACCATTTCCCTTCCAGTCACTAAACTTATCGCCTTTGTAAATGATAAAACCGGCAGGGCTTATGGCAGGCACCCACGCCAATTCAGGCGACTTAAAGATGGGGTAGTCTTCGTGGTTAGGAATTTTCACGCCTGAGTAATGATCGCCCTGCGACACCTCTGGGTAACCATAGTTGCGACCTCGTTCAATAATATTAAGTTCGTCGCCATGGCGCGGCCCCATTTCATGAGCCCATAAATTACCTTTCTCATCAAAATCAATGCCTAGCGGATTGCGGTGACCTAATGTCCAGATTTGTTCTGTTACGTTGCCTTGACCATAAAACGGATTATCTTCAGGCACGCTACCGTCGTCGTTTAGGCGCAGCACCTTACCTAAGTTCATCGCCATGTTTTGTGCTGGCGTGAATTTCTGGCGCTCGCCCGAGGTGATAAATAAATGGCCATCAGGTGAAAACGCCATTCGGTGAGAGTAATGCCCATTCCCCGTCACCTTCGGCGACTGACGCCAAATTAGCTCTCTATCAGTCAGCTTCGCGCCACTATCAGATAAGGTAAGCGTGGCTCGCTCTATCACCGCACCGCTGAACGCATCGTCTTTTTCATCTCGTTCAATGTACGAAATATAAATAGTGTTATTCGACGCAAAGTCAGGGTGAATAATGACATCACCTAAACCGCCTTGCCCGCGCGCAGTAACACTTGGCACATTACTAACAGCAAAACGCTTCTGCTGGTTTTCATCAAGCAGCCATAGAGTGCCAGCTTTTTCCGTTACCAAGCTGTGCCCGTCTGGCAAAAATGTCATAGCCCAGGGGTTATCGAAGGACGCCTGAACATTACCCGTAAAAGTAGTGCCCTTACTGCCCTTCATTTCAATTTGTTCAGATGTGTTCGACTGAGCAAAGGTAAAAAAAGAGGCGGCAAAAAGCGTAACCAATAGTGCGGCTTTCCGACGCTTGCTGGTTTTGTGCGTGCTTGTTGTTTGCATTAAGTTCTAGCCTTTTTGAGGGTTTGCGTACTGCTGGTTGCACGTTAAAACGTTAATTGCACGTAAACGGGCGGCGCAAAGGGTTTCAGTTAGCATTGGTTACGTAGATTTAATTAAACAGGTTTATATTATCGACTTGGTTTCGCTATTCATGTTTTTGAGTTGTGCTCGCTTTTCCTAAACTTTCTTTAATGCAGCGACACTTTACTAAAATACCGCCTATGTTATTTTCCAAGTAGTTTTAGCAACGAAGATGAGGAGGTGATCATATGTCTAGAGTTAAGGTATTTGAACAGGCAGCTATGAGTGAGGATCGTTCTAGCTAACCCCTTTTACGCAATTGCTCTATAAGGCTGCCTAGTCAGCCCAGCTCGGAAAGCCGCATCACGTTGCTGATTGCGGCTTTTTTACTCCCTTTACAGAATTTAATTACACAGGGCTAAATTTCTCTTTAGTCGCGCGTCAACACGTGAAAACCTTTCTAATATTCATAAAAGCACATCAAAAAGATGGTAAATTGGTTAAATCGTAGAAGCCGCGCTTAAAAACTACGTAAATCAAACGCTGTTACCTTTTCTAATAGAGTCACAAAATAAAGGTACGTTTAACGCGAGACAAGGTGGCGTGCGTTGAGGTTTTACCAAGGAGTAAAAAGTTGTTCAGGGTTGGACTATTCATTTTAATAACATTAGTGAAATTTGCTCATGCAAATTCGAGTGACAGCATTGAGCAGAATAATGTTCTGGCGTTTCACGCAGACAATGCATTTCTTACTGAAAGGGTAAATCTGCAAGGCAATCCCTATTCTACTTCTGTCGATACAGTACAAATGCTAGTTGATGAAATAGGGTATACAGATCCGGTGCTTCATGTTCCTCTTGTGCGTTCTTTTGCGTATATGCAGCATGGCGAAAACATTTGCGTACTCAATAAAATAAAAGCACCTGAACGCGAAAAAAATCATCTTTACTCACTACCGCTTAGCTTTTTCCAGACACAACGTTTTTACCAACTGGCTTCACTGCCACCAATAGAAAAGGAATTTTTAGATGAAAAAGGCCGAATACTAAGCATATCTCGCGTATTAGAAGCCTTTCCAGACTCTTTTATTGTGTTACCAGAAGAATACTCATTCGGTGAAAGGATAGACGACGATCTAAAGCAAGTTAATCGAGAGCAAATCCTTCGTATAGCAAATAATATTTATTACTCTCGCTTTATGGAAATGTTTTCAAAAGGAAAGTCTGATTTTGCACTCATTTTTCCAGCAACTTTATACAGAAGTTTTGGAGAGAACATGCCTCTTAAAGTACGCAGTTACTCTATTGCAGATAACCCTGACTATGTATCAGGCCACGTTATCTGCCCCAATACTCCTCAGGGTGCAGAGCACATAAAGCGTATAAACGCTGCAATAAAACGCATCTATTTAACACCTGAGTTTATTAATGCTCATACGCGCTATTTGCCCGCTCAGGACAAACAAAACTTGCGAACTATCATCGAGCAATCAATTGAAAAGTTAATGCTGTCCAATTAATGACTTGGTTATTTTTTGACAAGTTTGAGTGACTATGACAGCTTAGGTAAATTCAATTATAAAAAGAAACTCGCGCCTGATAGCGGGAAAGGGAATTTCAAATGTATCAAAAGCTTGCCTGTGTTTTTATCGGCGCCTTACTTACTTTTAGCCTTAGCTTTCACGTAAACGCCAAAGTACGTGGCGAGGCCGTAGTTACAACAATAAAGTCAGAAGTTTTGAATGAGTCGCGAGAACTGCTTATTCACTTACCTAATAACTATTCCCGCTATAAAGACACCACTTACCCAGTTTTATATTTGCTAGATGGACAGCGTAATTTTGCCCATACCGTAGGCACGCTTGATCTGCTAAATCAGTCTGGAATGGCGCAGGAAATGATTGTTATCGGTATTACCAACACCGAGCGCACGCGAGACTTCACACCTACCTATGATGAAAGCTACAACCAGTGGGGAATATCTGGTGGTGCCGACAACTTTTTAGACTTTCTAGAAAAAGAACTAAAGCCTTACGTAGGGGCAAACTATCGCACCAATAACTACGCGATTGTTTCTGGGCATTCATTAAGCGCCCTTTTTACCTTATACGCACTGCAAGAGCGGCCTGAACTGTTTCAAGCTTACTTCGCATTTAGCCCAAGTTTGTGGTGGCACGACGAAGTGATATTTCCAGAGGCAAAAGCGTTCTTTGCGTCAGATAGCGACCTTAACAAATACCTTTATATCAACATGGGTAACGAAAGTGGAAACATGCTAAGCGCATACGAACGTTACGCTGAACTACTCAATAGCAGCCAACGAAAAGGGTTTACCTTTGATACCGAACTAGACACATCTGAAAGCCACAATACGACTGCTCTTGCAGGTATGAGCTTGGCGCTTCAAAAGCAGCTAAATTCGTTACGCCCAACAGGTGCGATAATACAAGAAGGTATTCCTGCGGTAGAGCAATACTATAAAGACCTTTCTGCAAAATACGCTTTTGAAGCAAAGCCAGAATATAAAGCAGTAAACCACGCGGGTTATGCGGCGTTAAACAAACAAGACTTTGACTCTGCCATTGCAATTTTTAAGAAAAATATAGCTCGCTTCCCTAACAAATCTGATGCCTACGACAGCCTGGCAGACGGTTATGAAGCTAACGGCGAATTAGCCATGGCACTTGAAATGCGAGAGAAAGCGCTAGCAATGAGCTATGAAGAAAATGTTGAAAATGGTGCTTATAAAACGCGGCTAGCTAACTTGCGAAAGAAGATTGCGGAAGGTACAGGCGACTAGCTATCAAGTGCCTGAACTAGAAAATCGTCAGCATTGACCGAATAATAGTAGGAACGTACTCTGGTACGTTCACTCGTAATGGAATACACATAATGACATCAATCAAGCTCTTCTCCTCTTTTACACTTTCGCTTTGTTTAGCGTCGTTATTGGGCTGTACAGAGCCTGAAACCTTTCCCGCCTCCCCTTCTGCTGCCGCAGAATCAAAAGAAGCCAACCTTTTAAAAACAGGCCTTACTGAACGCATTAGAATTGAAGGGCAAGAGGTTGATTACCAATCTTTAGAGCAAAGACAAGCGCATTATGATGTGCCTGGGGTATCTGTCGCGTTTATGAGAAATGGCCAACTAGCTTGGACCATGCAAAGCGGCGTTAAAGATTTAGCCACTGAATTGGCTGTTGATGAAAACACAGTGTTCCAAGCAGGCAGTATTTCAAAACCCGCATTTGCGGCAGTATTGATGAAGTACCGCGAAGATAACCCACTAGATTTAGATGCAGATGTTAATACCTTACTCACCAGCTGGCAGTTGCCTGAACATGAATGGACTGGGCAAGACGTTGTTTCTTTACGCAGATTATTAAGCCACACGGCGGGTACTACAGTACATGGCTTTCCTGGTTACGCGGCGGGCGAACCCGTGCCGACCTTGAAGCAGGTGCTAGAAGGTGCATTTCCCGCCAATACCGATGCCGTTGTTGTTGATATTCAACCTGGCACGCAAATACGTTATTCCGGTGGCGGCACTACGCTTGCTCAGCTTACCTTGCAAGACGTAGCTAACGAGCCCCTGCCAACTATGTCACAACGGCTTTTGTTTGAACCTTTAGGCATGACACGTTCAGGCTTCGAACAACCCATATCGACCAACTTATCAAACAATATGGCTACGCCGTATGACGGAGACGGTGCGCCAATTAAGGGTGGTGCCCATACCTACGCCACATTAGCAGCTGCAGGCATGTGGAGTACGCCATCAGACATGTTGAAATTGGCAAGCGGCGTGCGCAGTGCGTATTTAGGGCAGAAAACCGACTGGATATCGCAAGCCACCGCGCAGGAAATGTTAACCAACAATACGCCAAGCACTGAGCCGCCTAATGTAGGAATAGGCTTTTTTATCAACATGAGTGACGATGGAGAAATTCTGGGCTTTGGTCACGGTGGCGCAGATGCTGGGTTTATGTCGCAGCTATACCTTGAACTAGATACCGGCAACGGCTACGCCATTATGACGAACGGCAACAACGGTAGGCAGTTAATAACTGAACTAGAAATACGGCTAAAAGAAGCGTTAGACGTAGGCTATTCGGAAGCTGAAGTTAGGAAGTTAGTACCCGTAAGCCAAAAGGAATTAAATAAATACATTGGAACCTATGTGGTGACCAACCCTGTTAATGTTGATGTAGTGCTAGAAAAAACAGCCAATGGTTTTGTGCTTAACGCCTTACCTTATGTTGAAAATGAAGAGTATTTTCATGAGGGTGGCGGACGATTTTTTGCTAAGAATGGGAGTAGTATTCGTTTTGAGATGGATGATGAAAAAGGGCTGGTTGAGTCGCTTGTGATGGATGGGAATATTCGGGGCGTTAGGATTGAGTAGTTGGTATAGAACGAACCGTTGCTCTATTGTAGACCTTAGAAGGGAATGTATAGCCAAATAAGCTCTAGGCTTTTTATTCCAATTGTTGCAATCCATACGGCATCAGTTAGATGGCAGAAATGTACGTTAATCTGACGTATGATATTTTTCCTATGAAAACAGAATATGGTCTTTCATCGGAAACGGGTGCTATTATCAAGTCTCAGCAATTAGCTGTTAGGCATCAAATATGGAGTATTTCGCAATGGATGGTGATGACAAAAAGCCTTACCTATTTCTAAATTCATTTCTCGTAAAAGATGAGTACAAAGGCCTTGATCCCAATGAATTCTTAAAGAGTTCCGCACAAGTAAATTCTTACGACATTGATACCCAACATGATCTTGAGGGGCGTCTATTTGTTAAAATTCCAGCGGAGAAAAAGCCTAAGTGGGCTACTTTTACTGAAGAAGTTACGGGTGTAGATTTGGATGAACTGTCAAATAAATCTAGCTCTGCGTTGTTAATTATTAAAACCCCCGAAAATACGATGGCTTTTACTTTTGGTTATGGCCGTTTTCTCTTGGATACTAAGTACTTCGTGCATGACTTTGGAATTAAAACAGCGCTGAACACTTTAAAGCACGACAGCCTGAGAAGCGTTGACCTTTTTACTTTAGATGATCAAGCCGTACAAAAAAAGTCTCAAGCTGCGAGAGAGTCGGGTGTTGGCGTCTTTGGGATTGATGTTTCCAAAGATGTGTTGAGAGCTGTAACAGGTTCACCTAAATCAGGTGTCAATTTGAAGAATATCTCAGGAGGCGATTCTGTATTCTCTTTTGGTATAGAGTTAAACATTGGTGAAATCAGTGAGTTAATATCAACGCTTGCGGGCTATTATAACAACGACTCTTACAAAGGTGAATTTTCATGGGTAGATAACATCCGTAAGATTAAGGAATCATCTGAAATTTCAGTTTTAGACGATCATCTTGTTACAGCATTAAAAACCAAAAGCCCTGATGTATGTATCACTATTCCAGAGTTGGCTGACTGGGATTCTATTTGGGGCTTTAGCTTCACGCGCTCTAAAAACATCATAAAGCCTACAATTGAAACTACTGACTACTATGCAAACCTCGATGTTGCAGCTGTATCTGTAGAGTCAATTAAGAGAGACCGACTGTTTGTATTCGATGTATATGAAAATGAAACAGAACACCAAATTTATAAATCTATTTATTTTGAGCATAAAGCAGGCGACAAAGTATATGTGTTGTTTGCTGGGGCATGGTACGAAATCGCTAATGATTTTATGACTAGGATAAACACCACGCTGTCACAAATACCTATCTCTAAATTGCCATTCCCTGAAGTTTATACTTGGAGCGAAGTTGTTAATGGTAAGACAAAGGATAAAATTGAAACCGAAGGTGATTATAATGAAAGGGCTGCCAATACACATTCTTATCACCTTTTAGATAAAAAATTAATCAAAAGCAACCGAACGACAACTTCCATTGAACTTTGTGACCTAATGACTGCAAACAATCAGTATATTCATATCAAGCACCGAAAAGGTGGTTCGGCTGGTTTGAGCCACTTGTTTGCTCAAGGTAGTGTGTCCGCTGAAATATTGTTGGGCGATAAAGAATTTAGAAAAGCGACTAGAAAAGTTCTTAAGCAAGTGTGTAACGGACTACAAAATGCAGTCCCGTTAGATAACTTCAAAAGTGACGGTGTAGGAATTGTATTTGTAATTCTCGGCGAGGATTCATCAACTTTGAAGGATAACTTACCATTCTTCAGTAAAGTGAATCTTTCCAAAGCATTTGAAAGTCTTTCTCAGCGAGGGTTTGATGTGCAAATTGCGGGTGTAGGTACGCTACCAAAGCCTTGATGCCTAACAAGTCAATTCAGCAGGACAAAAAAACGTTGCTTTTACTCCTGCATCGCTAAATTGAATCAACTGATTTTTTGCCTCTGATTGAGGCGTAATAATTTTCTAAACGTATAGGGATATCAGATGAGAAGAGGTCGATATTATCTTGGGCGAGTAGTTAAAATAAATCTCGATCAACAAAGCTTAATGGATGCGATGACTAACGCGCCAATCATCACTATAGGTAAATTTGACTGGACTATTACCGACATTGAAGACAATAGAAATAATGAATTTCCCTTTATTTTCGGAAAACTGTCTAAGTATGCAAAGGATGGGCACGCTAAAGTAATTGACGAGATTAATCGTTCACAAATAGAAACTGATGTTCCCAACTTACTTGAGGCAAGTTCATCCTTTGTGTATTTGCCCGAATGTTCGGGTATAGCATTCTTGCATGTATGGAACGGAATACAAGAAGATGTCTTTCCGAGGCGGTTCAAGTCCGTAATTGAAGCAGCTTTTGATGGTTTTATGATTGCTTGCGATGTCGAACCAATATCTGATTATAGAGCTTTCACTAGTAGGCTAAAAAAACTGAGTCATTTTACAGAGTTTTCAGCAACACTTTACCCTCCTAATCCATTGTTCGGCCGATTATGGAGTAGCCTTAATGAGTATATCGATAGCCGAAATGCTTCTGAAGTAGCAATCAAAGAACAAGCTTCAAAACCAAAAGGCCTAAGATCAAAAATTGTTGAATTAATGGATAGAATCATGGCGTCACCTGACTATGAACCCGAAGATATTCCTGCTATAGGGGATGCTGCGATCCTAATGGCTGCTGATGGTTATGGGCGAGGTAAAGTAATTGGTATTGAGAACGGCGATGAAGTAATCATAAAAACGAGTGATACTCAAAAGAGTTTTCTTCATGAAAAAGAGCCTGAGCCACAAGAACTTGCTGTAAAAACTAAATCTCAGTTTGATAAAGTGACCAGTGAAAGAGATATGAAACATTAATGAAAGCGCTCTATTATTTAAGAGTTTTTTTTGTCAGCTATGAATTCATGTTTTTGAGCTTAAGCGCCGTCATCTATTTCTTTTTCGGGGAGTCACTTGAAAAGCATTTTCTCGCGTTTTCAATAAATGAGGATGCCTCAAAATGGGCAATGCTATTCCCTATTAGCATTGTTGGATGGACCTTTAAAGATGGCGTCAGTGTTCTTTTCCCTGATGACAAAACATCGATGATTTTACATAAATGGCCTGATTTTTGGAGACTTAGAGTTCATTTCAATGTTGGCATTATGAGCAGTATTATATACTTGCTTCCTTGCATAGGAGTCTGGTTTATTGGCGGGTTGACTAAATTTGATGGCGCTTGGTTATTTGTTACGTTTGCTTTTGCAACTTCACTTAACGCATTTAGTTTTTATACTGCAAAAATAAATATTCGAAGTGCTTTAGTGAAAGCCCATGAATAGGAATATTTTAGCAAGCAAGTCAATTAATATTCTCGTCACATCCAGCCATGTACACGGGCTTTAGTTTCTCCTAAGGAAAAGAGATTTATGTGGAAATTTTCTGGTTCAGTTAGTTACGTATGCAATGGGTGCGGCGATAGCAATGAGATTCCTGTAGCAGATTTTTCTGTCGAATGTGTGGGTGGTAGTGAGCGCCAAATGGGGATAGAAAGCTTATATGACGTAGTTTATGAATTCATGTGTGGTGACTGTGGTATCGATATCTCGCTTAACTTTCAGGTCTCTGAGTACCCAATAGAAGAGCTAAATTTTATACTAAACAACTCATCAGGCGCTCAAACTGAAGGTGAACCGGAATTTGAGTATGTTAGAGAAATTTACAGTGCGAGAGATTTATTTGATCTACATGAGTCAATTTCAGAGTTGATCACGGCTTTAAAAGCGGATGTTCAGCTTCTTAGTGAGTTAAATTCTCGTCAGTTTGAGGAAATTGTTGCTGAGGTATTAAAGTCTAAAGGTTATGAAGTGGACCTAACTAAAAAAACCAGAGATGGAGGAAAGGACATCATTGCTATCCACACAGATTCACTAGGGATAAAGAACAAATACTTTATTGAGTGTAAATGCCATTCGGAAAAAAACAAAATCTGTGTTGATGTTGTACGCAAACTTTATGGTGTTAAAAACTCGAAGGATGGACCGAATAAAGCAATCGTAGTGACTACTTCAACTTTTACTAGTGATGCGAGAAAATTTGTAGAAAACGAGGCGTCTAGTAGCTGGGGTTTATCTTTGGTAGATCGAGAACAGGTACTTCAGTGGTTAAATGAGTACGAAAGCTAACGAGGCTATAATGTCGGACATATATTACACTGCGCTCTAAATTTGCCGCAAAACTCGGTTTGAGCATCTGCCTTTGTCTCAAGCAGACATCGATGACTCTATTGAAGAGGGTCCACTTTACATTCAAAACTTTATTAATACTTAAATTTAAAAAACACAAAAAAGGCGAACCAACAGGTTCGCCTTTCAGATCAGGTTACGGTCGCCGTAAACATCATCAATACGGTTAACCGTTGGCCAGAACTTATTTCTGTGTACTTCTGGTACTGGATACGCTGCTAGCATGCGGTCGTAGCTGCGGCTCCAGTCGCTGTCACATATATCCGCTAGTGTGTCCGGTGCATTGTGTAGTGGGTTATCAGTCGCATCCCACTCGCCTCTTTCTACTTTCGCAATTTCTTGGCGAATGCTAACCATAGCGTTGATGAAACGGTCTAGTTCGTACTTCGCTTCCGACTCTGTTGGCTCAATCATAAGCGTACCCACAACTGGGAAGCTCATGGTTGGCGCATGGAAACCGTAGTCGTTTAGACGCTTCGCGATATCTAGCTCGGTCACACCGCTTGCTTCTTTAAGCGGGCGAAGGTCGATAATACACTCGTGCGCTACGCGGCCATTGTTGCCTTTGTAAAGCACTGGGAAGTGCCTTTCTAGCTTCTTAGCCACGTAGTTAGCGTTAAGAATAGCTACTTCGGTTGCACGGCGCAGGCCAGCGCTACCCACCATTTTGATGTTCATTTAGCTAATGGGCAGAAAAGACCTGCGTATTTACCTTTTGCATTTGAGTTAGATTGAATTAAAAGCGCGTCGTAGCCTGTTACGTTAATTAGCCACTCGCTTAGCTCGACAATCACTTCTTAATAACCCGCTGTTTGGTCTAATAGCACAAATGCGTGGAGCTGACCGAATTCAGCCCATGTTACTGGGATCACTTTAGCCGTTGTGTTTAGCTTCATGCTGCACGAGCCCAATGAAATCATTGAGTGCTTAAGCGCCGAGTCTTTTTTTCAAAGCTCTTGATGTAGCGAAGCATCTCTGTTTCAGAGTGATATTTGTAAAACACTTCGTGCGTTAGGAAGTCTCTTATACGAACTAAACCTTCAGGAATAGATTTTACGTCTTGTGTAGTTACTTCTGCGTCCAGACCTTCCACTGTTAGCTCGTGATCTTCAACAAGCAGTACGTCGAATAGCGCAACAATGTCTTCACGTGCTGTGGTTTCGCCAAGAGATACACCTACTACACCTTCAAGGATCGTACGCAGGTTTATGCCTTTTACGTAGGCTTTTGCTAGTAAGTATTCTCTGTTGTTAACCACTACGGTTACCGTGTCAAAGTGCGTGCTGTGCTTAAAGGCAACACCTTTCGCTGCGCCTTTCTGGATTAAACCCGTGGCAAATATGTCAGCGGAGCAGTGCTACTTGGCTAAGTTACAAACTTAAGCGTTGGTAAGACTAGTAGTACAAATAATTTTCTGAAGCGCTTAACTTAGAGTAACAAAGCGGACTTATGCAGCTCTCAAAACTTGACTTCCGGAAAGATTTGAGCTTACCTAATTAAGGGAGTGTGAATCATCTATGTATCCCGCCCATTTTTCATGGATGATGTGTGCACCAGCTAATTAATTTAATAAATTAAACGTCGTCCAACTGTTACATAACAAGCTCTGGCTTAGTCTGAACAACGAATACTTAGTGAAGACTGGCCCTATCAATTCTGGGACGACATAAATGAACAAACTTCTTTTGATGCTATTCTTTTTCATGACTCCTTTCTGCGGTTTGACTCAAACACTTGAAATAGGGCAACAGTCAGGTGACAACTTTACCTATGACAGTTCGAAGCAATACACAGTGATAAAACTTTCGTCTATTAACCTACCCGAGGGTGAAGATGATAGTTCATTGATAACTAGAGCAATTAAACGCTTTGCTCTTGACCGCAAACAATTTGGACTTGGTTACATTGAAGTTACTCCAGAATTTGGTGAGCCAGAAAAAACTTTTTTATTTTCTTATGAAAGAGATAGTAACGATATATATAGCTACGAATCTTTAGGAGCTACAGATGGGCTAGAGTTACAACTTATTCGCCCTTTTATTTTTGATGGTCCCGTCACTGTTAAAATCGTAGTGCAAGAGTGGGAAGGTGAAAACAACGCAGTAATTAAAAAAATTATAAACGCTTCAAATGACTTATCGCTTTCTACAGAGCAAATTACAGGGATTAATTCATTGCTCTCTACAATTGAAACCATATTCCCTGCTGATTCGAAATTTGACGCCATAACTTTACAAGTATCGCCAGAGGATATTAAAGGTAGCGAAATAGCAATAACTGCAGCAGGAGAGAACTTTATTACCATTGAGCTTGATACCACAGAATCTTTTTTCAAAGGCTTTAATTTACATAATGGCCTAGATAGAGCTCAAATCAGAGATTATAAAGCTTGGCAGAATGTAATAAGCGATGCAAATAAAAATGCAAGGAATGATGGCCTTGAGCCTCTCTATGCATTGGCTAGATCATACTCAAATTATGTGGGTCAACTTCCTTTAAATTCATTGGACCAAGCGATATTAACGGCCTGTTCAATAAAGGATTGGGCTTCAGACGCTGTTAATGGACTCGAATTTGATGGAAAGACAAGTCGATTTTCAGCAACCAATTATTCACAACTTCCAACAGCTGACCTATCTGTTGTTCGTGGTGGACGGTGTGATTTTTATGGTGTTGACTGTAATAATGAAAATTGTTTCAAAATGTCTGATTTCATAAACAAATCATCAACAGAAAACGCTCGAAAAAAAGCTGCATCAATGTATATCGATGGCGAGTTAGTTATCACATTTAATAACAGCGAAATTAAATTAACCTCAGATGAATTCATAAATAGTTTTCGTATCCGAAGAACTGCGTTTTTTGAGATAGAAAACAATGGGCCAAATAATTGGAGCTATCACTTTAGAGATGGGAAATTAGATCTAAGAATAAATGGAAAAAGGTACTTGGGCTCTCCAATTGTTATTGATTTAGTTAAAGATGATGAAGGTTATAGAGTCACTGGCATTGAGATACAAGCAGATAATAATGAACAAATAGCAAGTGTTAGATTAAATGAATTACAATAGTTAAAGTAAGTTTTATATCCGACTTTATTACTTAGATGCATCATATTGCAAATAAAACCATGCACCTTAAAAGTATTGATGAGGACATACTGGTCGAAGATAGACAACCCGTGAGTAAAACTTTTCGGCAGTATCCTTATTTCTAAGTTGATAATTCACTGCTTGAAGACATTTTACTTACGGATTGGCAGTTTGAGTTCTAGCACTTTTCGAGATGAACCTGTCACAAAAAAAAGGCGAACCACCCGGTTCGCCTTTCAAATTAATAAAGCTCTAGCAGAAACGCTGCTAAACCAACACCCTACTCCTCAACATAGCTCTCAATGCTAGGGCAAGAACAGATCAGGTTTCGGTCGCCGTAAACGTCATCAATACGGTTAACCGTTGGCCAGAACTTGTTTCTGTGTACTTCTGGTGCTGGGTACGCCGCTAGCATGCGGTCGTAGCTGCGGTTCCAATCGCTGTCACAGATATCTGCTAGTGTGTGCGGTGCATTGTGTAGCGGGTTGTCAGTGGCATCCCACTCGCCGCTTTCTACTTTGGCAATTTCTTGGCGAATGCTAACCATGGCATTAATGAAACGGTCTAGTTCGTACTTCGCTTCCGACTCGGTTGGCTCAATCATAAGCGTACCCGCTACTGGGAAGCTCATGGTTGGCGCGTGGAAGCCGTAGTCGTTTAGGCGCTTCGCGATATCTAGCTCGGTAACACCGCTTGCTTCTTTAAGCGGGCGAAGATCAATAATACATTCGTGCGCTACGCGGCCATTGTTGCCTTTATAAAGCACTGGGAAGTGCCCTTCTAGCTTCTTAGCCACATAGTTAGCGTTAAGAATAGCGACTTCGGTGGCACGGCGAAGGCCTTCGCTACCCATCATTTTGATGTACATGTAGCTAATAGGCAGAATTGATGCACTACCCCATGGTGCTGCCGATACCGCACCACAGTCTTTGCCTGCAGTTTCTACGTTAACAACCGTGTGGTTTGGTAGGAATGGCGCAAGGTGCGATTTAACACCAATAGGTCCCATACCAGGGCCGCCGCCACCGTGTGGAATACAGAAGGTTTTGTGTAGGTTAAGATGCGACACGTCTGAACCAATGAAACCAGGTGACGTAATTCCCACCTGCGCGTTCATGTTCGCGCCGTCCATGTAAACCTGACCGCCGTATTGGTGAACAATGTCACAAATCTCGCGCACGGTTTCTTCATATACACCGTGGGTAGACGGGTACGTGATCATGGCACACGATAGGTTATCGCCCACTTCTTCCGCTTTCTTGCGAAGGTCGTTAAGGTCTACGTTACCTTTGCTATCACATGCTACTACTACCACTTTAAGGCTAACCATTTGCGCAGATGCAGGGTTAGTACCGTGGGCAGAGCTTGGAATTAGACACACGTTTCTGTGACCTTCGCCACGGCTTTCGTGGTAACGCTGAATAGCCAATAGGCCCGCGTATTCACCTTGCGCACCTGAGTTAGGCTGCATTGAAAGCGCATCGTAACCTGTTACGTTAATTAGCCACTCGCTTAACTCGGCAATCATTTCTTGATAGCCCGCTGCTTGGTCTAGTGGTGCAAACGGGTGAAGCTGACCGAATTCAGCCCATGTTACTGGGATCATTTCAGCCGTTGCGTTTAGCTTCATGGTACACGAACCCAATGAAATCATTGAGTGGTTAAGCGCCAAGTCTTTGTTTTCAAGGCTCTTGATGTAACGAAGCATCTCTGTTTCAGAGTGATACTTGTTGAACACTTCGTGGGTTAGGAAGTCGCTAGTACGTACTAAACCTTCTGGAATAGATTTCACGTCTTGCGTGGTTACTTCTGCATCCAGACCTTCAACAGTAAGGCCGTGGTCTTCACCAAGCAGTACGTCGAATAGCGCAACAATGTCTTCACGTGTGGTGGTTTCGTCTAGCGACACACCTACCGCACCTTCAAGGTCTGCACGCAGGTTCATGCCTTTTGCATAGGCTTTTGCTAGTACGTCTTCTTTGTTGCTTACCATTACGGTTAGCGTGTCGAAGTACGTGCTGTGCTTAAGGGCTACACCTTTTTCCGCACCTTTCTGGTTTAGACCAGTAGCAAGAATGTCGGCGAAGCGGTGAATACGCTCAGCGATAGTTTTGAGACCTTGTGGGCCGTGGTATACCGCGTAGAAGCTTGCCATGTTGGCTAGCAGCACCTGCGCTGTACAAATGTTCGAGTTCGCTTTTTCGCGGCGAATGTGCTGTTCACGGGTTTGTAGCGCCATACGAAGTGCTGGGCGACCACGAGTGTCTTTACTTACACCAATAATACGGCCAGGTAGTGAACGCTTGTAGCTGTCGCGTGTAGCAAAGAATGCCGCGTGTGGGCCACCATACCCCATAGGTACACCAAAGCGCTGTGCACTACCAAGTGCCACGTCTGCACCTAGCTCGCCAGGCGACTTAAGCATTACTAAGCTCATAAGGTCAGCGGCTACTGCCACAATCCCTTTTTTCGCTTGTACCGCAGCAATGATGTCGCTGATGTCTTTTACTTCACCAGTAGAAGTTGGATATTGAAGTAGCGCACCGAATACGTCGTGTTCTGCTGCTTCTTCTGCCGCACCTTTGATGATTTCAAAACCGAACATTTCAGCGCGAGTTTCTACCACGTCAACCGTTTGCGGGTGAACGTCGTTTGCAATGAAGAACGCATTCGCTTTTTTGTTCTTAGATACGCGCTTAGCAAGGCCCATGGCCTCTGCTGCCGCTGTACCTTCATCAAGTAATGACGCAGATGCTAGCTCTAGGCCAGTTAGGTCAATGGTTACTTGTTGGAAGTTAAGAATGGCTTCCAAACGACCTTGGGCAATTTCTGGCTGGTAAGGGGTGTACGCTGTGTACCAACCTGGATTTTCTAGCACGTTGCGAAGAATAACGTTTGGTACGTGGGTATCGTAGTAACCCATACCAATGAAAGAACGGTTAATTTTGTTCTTTTGCGCAACGGCTTTAAGTTCACTTAATGCTTCAACTTCTGTCGCCCCTTCACCACATTTTAGTGGCTCTGGTAGCGCAATACCTGCCGGTACAGTTTGCTCAATTAAATCGTCTAGTGAGCTTGCACCAATAGCAGACAGCATTTCTTCAATTTCGCCTTTACCCGGGCCAATGTGACGGCGGATAAATGTATCTTTTTGCTCTAGTTGAGCCAATGTAGGGGAAGTATTCGACATAACGTTGTTAAGCACTCGTAATGGTTGCCGCAAGGGCGCGTTAAATCTTTAAGTTAAAAAGGGGCTGAATTATCTTCATGCCCCTTTTCAAATTATGGTTCTTTTAAAACTGCGTAACGAATTACTCTTCGTCGATGCTGTTTTCGTAGCCTTCAGCGTCTAGTAGACCTTCTACTTCTGCCGCATCGTCAGCTTTAATTTTGAATAGCCAACCGTCGCCGTATGGGTCAGAGTTAACTAGTTCTGGTGAATCTTCTAGGTCTTCGTTAATCGCTACAATTTCACCTGAAATTGGCGCGTAAACGTCAGACGCTGCTTTTACCGATTCAGCAACACATACGTCGTCGCCAGTGCTTACTGCGTCGCCAACATCTGGCAAATCAACGAAAACCATGTCGCCAAGTAAGCCTTGTGCGTGCTCAGAAATACCTACAGTGAAAACACCGTCACCTTCAGGGCGAACCCATTCGTGCGTAGCGGCATAGCGTAAATCAGTTGGGATGTTGCTCATAATCGTTCCTGTTATTCTCTGTTAACTTATAAAACACTTTTTCCATTGCGAACAAAGGAGGGCTTAACCACTTTTACTGTAACCCACTTTTTGCGCATTTCCACTTCAACTGTTTCACCAACATCACTTGGTACTCGTGCCATCGCAATTGAGTGACCTAGTGTTGGAGAGAACGTACCTGAAGTGATAACGCCTTCGCCGCTTTCTGTTTTCACTTTAAGACCGTGACGCAGCACGCCTTTTTCAGTCATCACCAAGCCTACTAGCTTGTCGGTACCCGCTTCGCGCTGCGCTTCTAGTGCTTTACGCCCTACGAAGTCACGTTCTGCCGGTTCCCATGTAATTGTCCAGCCCATGTTAGCCGCTAGTGGTGATACGGTTTCATCCATATCTTGGCCGTACAGGTTCATGCCTGCTTCTAGGCGAAGTGTGTCGCGAGCACCTAGGCCGCATGGCTTAACGCCCGCGTCTAGTAGTGCTTGCCAGAAGCTTTCCGCTTGCTCAGCTGGCACCATAATTTCGTAACCTGCTTCACCGGTATAACCTGTAGTGGCAATGAACAAGTCTTCTGCTTGTACACCAAAGAATGGCTTCATGCCCGCTACCGCTTCTTTTTGCGCTGCGCTGAACAAGGTGGCTGCTTTTTCTTTTGCGTTAGGGCCTTGAACGGCAATCATGGCAAATTCAGGGCGCTCGGTGATGGTTACGTCAAAGCCTTCCGCTTTGCTCATTAACCAGTTCATGTCTTTTTCGCGCGTTGCTGAGTTAACTACTAGGCGATAGTTAGTTTCGTCGAAGTGATAAACGATAAGGTCGTCTACAACACCGCCTTCTTCGTTAAGCATACCGCTGTATAGCGCTTTGCCTTTATCTTTTAATTTCGCCACGTCATTGGCTAAAAGGTACTGAAGATACGCTTTGGCTTGTGCGCCTTTTACGTCAACAATGGTCATGTGAGACACATCAAACATACCGGCGTCTTGACGTACAGCGTGATGCTCTTCAATTTGTGAACCATAGTTAATTGGCATATCCCAGCCGAAGAAATCGACCATTTTCGCACCGGCTTCTAGGTGCTTTGCGTGTAGGGCGGTGGTACTAGACATTCCACTTACTCTTTTTAATTTGAAAGGTAGAAAACGAAATTGAGTATAGTGAGCTAACGTTTATGCAACAAATTGGAAATTTTTATCAATACATTTAAAAAGCAAATGTATTAAACACTGAACATCAGAAATACAAATATTCAGTATAAGTAAGAGTTGGTGAAGACTCGTCAAACTACTACAGCTACTTGCCTTTTCTAATGTGGCAGCACCGACTTTAATGCGACAGCACCAGTTTTACTGCAGCAGCGCAGACCAACAACAAGAAATGCGCTAAAAAGCGCATTTCTTTAAACAATTAAACCGTGAGCCACACGGTAAAGCACTGGCATTTACCAGCGTTGTTTTTTACAGCCCAATACGGCGTAATAAGCAATAAAGCAGTAGCAAGGTAGCATGATCGCGTAGGCACTTTGACCACCAACTAGCTCACTAGCTGCGCCGTAAACCATGGGCAAAATAGCCCCACCTGCAATACCCATAATAAGTAGTGCCGAACCTTGTGCAGTGTATTTACCTAAATTATTTAGCGCCAGCGGCCAAATTGCAGGCCACACCATGGCATTTGCCAAGCCAAGAAGCGCAATACAGGTCACGCTGTTAGGTAAGAAAGGAAGCGATTGCACACCCGTCCATCCCCACAACACTTCAGAGATCCCAGTATCAGTGTTTGAGCTCATTAGAATGCATGTGGTAAAAACTACGCCCAATACCGCAGAGCTTAGTAGCGCCGTTTGCTGAGAAATAAATCGAGGAATACAAATAAGGCCTACTGCGTATCCAATAACCATAGCAATCATGGTAAATGACGTTAGCGTGGTCGCGTTTTCTACGCCAATTGAAGAGCCATACAACCCAATGGTGTCGCCAGCGATAACTTCTACCCCAACGTAGAAGAACAAGCTTATTGCGCCCAATACTAAGTGTGGGAAATGCAGGATCTTTTTATCTTTATTTGAGGAAAGCGATGCTTCCGCAGTTTCGCCTTCTGCTTGCTCATCATTAATGGCTGGCAATGCAAGGCGCATAAATACCAGAGCCAGTACGCCCAATGCGATGGCCATTGCAACATAAGGCTGAATAAGTGAGACAGACATATCATTAATTAGCGTGGCTTTTACCTCTTGTGGCATGGCGTTTAACGACTCTTGATTTACGTCAGGCAAACCACTTAACACTAAGCTGGTGAAAACGATAGGTGCCAGCACGCCAGCCGCTTTATTAAGAAGGCCCATGAAGGCAATGCGAGCGGCAGCGCTTTCTTCGTTACCTAGGCGAACAATAAACGGGTTTGATGCTGTTTGAAGTATGGTCAAACCGCTACCTACCACAAATTGTGCCAGCAAAAACACGGGGAACATGGCGCTCAGCGCGGCAGGTACAAACAACAAACATCCCACAGCGATAATGCTAAGCCCTAAACTCATGCCCTTCTGGTAGCCAGTTTTTTCTAGGATCTTTGCCATGGGTAGCGCCATGACTACGTAAGCGATGTAAAAACAGAAGGCGATAAGCAACGCTTGCATTTCGGTTAGCTCGCACACCATTTGCAAAAACGGAATTAATGCCCCGTTTAACCATGTAATGAAGCCGAAAATGAAAAACAGTAAACCGATACTTAAAATAGGTACAAAGCGCCCCATTCCTGTTGCGTTGGGTACTTGCGACTGAGCTTGTGTTGTCATAGCAAAGATCTCTTATTTATTATTATGTTGTTAGTTAGCGCAAAGGCGTTTAATTCCGTTTTGCCACACTTCTAACAGAGTATTGTCGTTGTTTATCACTAAAAAGTTAGCGCGCTTTCCTACCTCTATTTCACCTACCCTATCATGTATTTTGGTGAAGCGTGCTGGCGTTGCGCTTGCCATGGTACTGGCATGTTCTAATGCGATATTGATGCCGTTGATGCTGTTCGTTACTGCGCCGTGCATGTCTAAACAGCTACCGGCTAACGTGCCATCGGGCGTGGTTAATTTGTTACCTTGGCGCGTGATATGAGTATCGAAGAACGCGATGGTATCGTCGCTTGCGCCCACGTGGGCCATGGCGTCAGTCACTAGCATTAGCTGATGCGGCCCTTTCACCTTATAAGCCAACTCTACGGCTTTGGGGTGAATGTGATGATGGTCCACAATTATCCCGCAAACACTGTTGTTAAGTAGCGCCGCCCCCACCATTCCAGGCTCTCTGGAAGTCAGTGGCGACATGGCGTTATAAAGGTGGGTAAAGCCTGATGCCCCAGCGTCTAATGCATTCTGCACGGTTTCAAACGGTGCGTTTGAGTGCCCTAATGCAACAATAACTCCTTGCCCCACCAAATCTCGGATGATGTCGCAAGGCACGTTTTCAGGCGCAACGGTGATAAGAACTTGCCCAATATCTCTTCGGGTATAGGTTGCCAGTTCACGATCTGAAAGTGCGCGAATATAGCGTGGCAAGTGCACGCCTTTTTTCTCAACAGAAAGGTGCGGCCCTTCAAAATGAACCCCCTCAACGCTGGGATGCGCCTGTGCAATGGCCTCGCTTACTGCATCTGCCGCTTGCTCAATGGTGTCTATATCGTCGGTAATGAGCGTTGGGAACAATGTGGTGGTGCCGTATTTCAGATGTGCTTCGGCCATCACGTTTATGCTTTCAAGCGTAGGAGCATGATTAAACATTGCGCCCCCACCACCATTTACCTGCGTGTCGATGTAGCCTGGAATAACTGCACCACGTATGCGCTCGTTGATTGTCGCCGTTGCGTCTTTCTTAAAGTAAGAAAGAGGTGCAATGTCAGCTATCACACCCTTTTCAATGCTTAGCACCTGATTGTGCTGCCAGGCACCGTTCATCAGCACCTTTTCAGCCAGAATAATGGTCTTCATTGGGTTTTCGTTACCTTGTTTAATCCGGGTGGCGTATCTGGGTTCAAACCTAATTCAACGGCAATTTTCTCTATATCCAGATAGAAGCGTTGCATTAGTAAAAGTGCGTCCAGCCTTGGGTGTGGAGACGTTACTCCGCCTTGCAGATCAATACATTCACCGCCACGGGATCTCACATCTTGCACCATGTTTTGATGAAAAGGTGCGCTCTCATCTTCTATGTTTAACGAAATAAGCTTCAGCTTTTTCTCAACTAACGTCACTGGGCCATGGATGAACTCTGCACTGCTAAACGCTTCGGCATGTATACCCAATACTTCCTTTAATTTAAGCGCTACTTCTCGCCCAACCGCATAGCCAAAGCCACGCCCTAAAACAATGGTGTTTCGCGTATTTTCTAAATGGGCTTTTGTTAGCTGTGACGGCGCATTGATCACTGCCTCTAGCTGCGAAGGCATGGCTTTTAGCGCATTAAATAGCGAGGTATTTTCGCTCCAACGGGCACACAGATGAAGAAGCGCCGACAGGGTTGCTAAAAAGCTTTTAGTAGCCGCAACCGCCTTTTCTTCCCCGGCAGATAAAGGAATAACGGCATCAGCCAGCTCGGCTAATGGCGATGTTTCATCATTCACGAAGGCAACCGTAAACGCCCCGCCGTTTTTGGCCGACTCGGTTTGCTTTAGTATGTCTGGGCTGCGACCAGATTGAGAGATAATAAAAGCTACCGCCCCCCTCAAATTCAATTGGCGTTTGAATATGCCTGCTATTGAAAGGGCGGCACTGCACACAGGAATACCCATTTCTGTTTCAAATAGGTACTTTCCAAACACGCCGGCATGATCTGACGAGCCGCGACCAATGATGTAAATTAAGTTAGGGTTTAATTGCTGTAACCTAACCGCTAACTGACTTATCGCTTCATCATTCTTATCTAACTGCTGCGCAATAACTGACGGAAACTCTCTGGCTTCTTTTGCCATTATAGATAAACTCATTTCTCACCTTCTTTGTGATTAAACGCGGCTTTTGCATGATAAATAGCACCTTGCTGCGGCGTAGCTTTACAGGGTACTAAACGCGCTTTGATGGATTCTGAAAAATAGGCTGAATAGACATTGCTAAGCCCACCTATCATGGCTAAACAATGGTTGTGATTAGCAAGAAGTCGCTTTGCCATACGCTCAATGTAAACGGCACCCTCTTCAAAAAGTGCGGTAACCTTGTTTTGCTTTGTGTATAGCAAAGGCAGCATACGTTCTACCAAGGCGGCATAGTGATGGGTGTTAAATTCCGCACATTTCGCTACGATTTCTTGGGTGCATGATGATTGCAGGGCGTTACACACTTCTGCTGCTAGTTCATCCTTTTCTTCCAACTCATCTAAACACAATAGCGTGTGCTGCACGGCCTTTAAGCCTAGCCAAGCCCCACTGGCTTTGTCGCCGATAGGAAACCCGTGCCCACCAACATCTTGAAAAGATTCATCTTGCCACATAGTGCCCGATGAACCCGTACCAATAATTATCGCAGCTCCCGGGTTTCCGTTATGTGCTCCAACGCATGCGGCGTGTAAATCGCTTAACACGTGTAGCGAATGAAACGGGTGCTGCCATTGTTCAAACTGTTGCTTCGCAGACTCAATGTTTGCGCCAGCTAGACCGGCGCCTACCACGCACTGCGACAGCGAAATTTGCTCAGATGTGTTGGCGTTCCCTGCATTCGAAATAGCGATATTAATCGCATCTACTATCGACGCTTTAGCTAAATCGCTATCGCGCATAATATTGGCGGGGCCACTTACGCCCTCACCCAAGACATTTCCGTCAACGTCTTCTAATCGTGCTCGGCACCTGGTGCCACCACCGTCTATGCCAATAAAAAATAAATCAGAGCTCATTTAAACATCTCAGTATAGATAAATGCATAGATGCACTTGGTAAAAATATGACAACGCTGTCATTTTGACCAATAAAAACAGGCACTTACAGCTGCACCTGTCGACTCATTTGCTGTGTTCCCGCAATTCTAGCGCGAACAGTTACGTTCCCCTTCACTTCAACAGGAGCGGTAAAGGTTTCCCACTTATTACCTGAAGTTAAGTACTCCATCGTAAGCCCAGACACTGGCTTTATATGTAACTTACCATTGTTAATTACCGCTGCTGGCGTAGGTACACGCACATTCACTCCCTGCTGCACTAGCGCGGGTGCATGGCGGTTAAATAACGCTAACTCAAACGCTTGCCAGTCGCTTGCCTGCTGGTTTACTAAACCGCCTTTTTCATGAAGTGCTTTTGCGTTTTGTTGCCATGGTGCGTAGTGCCAAGCCCGTTCAGTCAAGGCCAATAGTCGGGGAAACACCATATATTCCACGGCATCTTGATTCACGGTGACTTCTGACCATAGCTGCCCCTGAATACCGATTACTGATGATGTGTCGGCCTCAGCAGAACTGCTGTAACTGTGGCCCATACGGTCGGTCCATACATCGGCATGAAGCGGCAGCTGTTCTGGCATAAACGAAAATACTTTTTCGGTATTGGTTGCCCGCGAACCCCAGTAATAACCGGGCTCATAAGGATTACTTTGGTAAGGAAAGTCGAAATAAAGCACGTCTGGAAACGAAAGTACTACCGGAATATTTTCCTTCGCAAAATGCGATACTGTTTTCTCTCCACCTGCCGCAAGCAAATGCCAAACGTTGGTGTACGCACTGCTGTTATCCAGTGTATTTACGGCTTTTTCCATGCCATCGCTCCAGCCACCAATTGCTATATTGTGCTTTTGCGAAATTTTCTGCACTTCGGTAACAAAAGCCGGCAGTATTTCATCTGCTTTTTGGCCTTTCGCAGCGCATACAGGCGATTTCACCCAAGCACCGGCGGTTTCATCGGCGCCAACATGGAAGTGCGTCAACGGAACGCTGGCCTTTTCATGCAGTGATTTCACAGAGGTAAGTACGGTTTCGATAAAATGATAGCTGCTATCTAAACAGGGGTTTATGGTGTTATCTGAATAGAATTGAACGCTTTCATATTGGGTTTTATCTTCTTTATCTACCAATAAAAACTCATTTGCAGCATCTGAGTTACCCTCTGTCATAAGCCGCTTGTAGCGCGCATTCATAGCAACAATCGCTGCGCGGGCATGACCAGGCATATCAAGCGACGGAATAACTTCAATCCCGCGCGCATGCGCCATTGTTAAAATATCAATGTAGTCTTGCTGGGTAAGAAAGCCGTTGCCTGTAGCACTTTTAAAAGGCCCGCTTCCCAGCTGAGGCAGCAAGCACTGTGTTTCAGACAAATCGTGGCATCGAAACGCACCAATTTCGGTAAGTTCGGGCAAAGCATCGATAGCTAATCTCCAGCCCTCGTCATCACTTAGGTGTAGGTGTAGCTTATTGAGCTTATAGGTAAACATTTGGCGAACAACAGATTCAATCGCGGCTTTTCCGGGAAAGTGTCGAGCAATATCTAAGTGCATTCCGCGAAATTCGAATCGTGGCGAGTCTGCAATTTCAGTGATAGGAAAGCGGCCTTGCTGCGCATCAAATACTTGCATTAGCGTTAACAGACCGTAGTTAGCACCAATGTTATCGTTGGCAATTATCGTAGCGCTTTGCTCTGTTATGCTAAGCGCGTAGCCTTCTTTTGAGCTTATTGTAGCGGGGTCATTTGCAAGGGCGTTCGCATTGTTAGCGCTGCGAATCATAACCTTAAGCGGTAAGCCTGTTTTCTGGTTTGTCAGGCCAAAATAGGCCATTTGCTCAATGGCTGGAGCAAGCATGTCTTGATCAGACTTATCTATATTAATGCCCGCGGCAGAAACAAATTTACCCGAATCATCTCTTTGACTTACGTTGGGAATAACACGGTACTGGACATCATCTGAAATTAGCGCTGAATCGCCCTTATTGTATAAATACGCGCTGTCCATAAGCGGTGTATTGTCGTTTTCAGTACGTTTGTACTGGGCTTGTTTGCTCCATAAGCCAGTGTGTTGATTGATTAGCAAATTACTTCCCGGCTCTTTCACACGGGTTGTGGAGGCAACCACCACCGGTGATAAAGCAGGGTAAGTTAAGTAATAGTTCGGCATTGCGTCCGAGCGGGACGCGTGCCAAAAGGGCGCAGATAGCGTTACCTTAACTTGCTCACTTGCGCTCACCTTTTCTTCGAACGTTATGCGGTGCAGGTCACCGTTTATATGCTCAATGCGAATTGCATTTTTTGAGTCATACCCGCGAATAGGCGCAATATGACTAAAGTAAAGCGACGTAGAGGCTTCAATGGGGGTTGCCATGGTTGCTATCGTAAGCTCTGACGAAAAGCAGTCGCCTTTTGGAATATGTACCCGGCACAAACTATCGTCCACATTACTTAATACTTCGTAATGTATATCGAGGCTTTCTCCTAGCGCATTCAAGCTGGCTTGCTGTAGCGAAGGCGTTTCAGCCATTGCCGAAGCGCTACCCACTAGTAGTAACGATAAGCTCAAGCACGCTTTGACAATATTCGTCGTATTGCGGATCACGTCGCACATCCTTAAATCACAATTTCAGAGTAAAACAAGGGTAAAGCAAACGCCCTACCCTATGCTAAGTGATGATAGTGAACACACGAACTATCTTCACATACTAGCAACTAGAACTTCATGCTAGCGCCAATGAAGAAACGGCGTCCATTGGCACTTTGCGTTCCACCAAGTCGCTTACCGTCACTGCTTCGAACATAGTAGTTCTCCCAGATTTCGTCGGTAAGGTTAAGGGCTTCAGCTTTGAGTGTAATGGTTTCTGTCACGTTCCAGCTTACCTGCGCATCAAGCTGTGACTGTTCGTCGCGGTACTGATCGCCAATTTCAGCTTGGGCAATAAAGTACTCAGAGCGGTAGTTGTAGTTTAAGCGCGCGCTGTAAAGATCAGTTTCGTAGAACACACCTACGTTAAACGAGTCTTTTGACGTGTTCGGGAAACTTACTGAGCGCGTTGCGATAGTAGCACCAATGATGTTGCCGTCATCGTCTGTAACGGCAACCGCTTCATCTACTTGTGCGTCGGCCACATCCGTATAGGTGTAGTTAGCGTAGCCACCGAAACCGTTGTCGAACACATGCTGAATTTGCATTTCGATACCATCGATTGTGGTTGAACCACCATTCTCTGGCGTTCTTAGCTGGTTGATTTGCTGACCATCAATTTCACGAGATACGGTTTTGGTAAAGATAAAGTCGTTAATATCTTTCTTGAACACTGTTACCGCGGCTACCGACGATTCGCTAAAGTACCATTCTGCACCCACTTCAAATTGGTTAGCAGTTAGCGGGTTAAGCTGCGGGTTACCAGCAGAGCCAGAGCTAGTTTCAGGCGTTAAGTTTACTGCAGGTGCTAACTGAAACGGTGCTGGACGTGTAAGCACACGTGCTGCCGCCATACGTAGTAACACATCTTCAGATAAGTCGTACGACAAGTTGATGCTTGGCAGCCATTCGTTGTAACCACCGTCAAACGCTACCGCTTCGCCTGTTGTTAGGTCGTAACCGTTCGATGTTGAATCGGTCTCAACGTAACGCATACCCACATTACCTCTGAAACCATCGCCACTAAATTTCGCCATGGCGTAAAGTGCAGTAATATCTTCTTCTATCTCAAATGAAGATTCATCTAAGAATTCATCGGTACGGCGGCAAAGTATAATAGTGTCATCAGCACATTCGGCTACGCTATATAATGCGTTGTACATGCTGTCTTTGTCAGGGAAGAAATAGCTGGCAGCCACGCCGTTGGTGTTGTCGTGAGACACGTTAATCATGTCGCCATTCCAAAACGATGACGCGGGGCCAAGGCTACCTTCACCCACCGGCGCTAAATTGGCCAAGTCAGTTCTGTAGCGAGATTGCGCAAAGCTGCGATCGCGACGCTTAATACCCGTTTTGATTTCGGTTACTGCACCCCAGTCTACTGAATGCTCGTAATCAAATTGGATATAGTTTTCTTTATCTTCCGTTGCATTTAGCTGGTCGAATATTCCTCCCAACCACATTTCATCCGTTGGGTTAGCTAGCCATGGGCTTGCCGTTGTAAAATCGATATACGGGTTGTCGCCACCTGGGTTGTAAAAATCGATGGCTGCACGCGGGTCGTTTGCGCTAGCCCAAAACTCAGTAAAGAAATCTCGGTTTTCGCCTTCACCCGTGGTTGTACCTAACTGGAAGTGCAACTTGCCATCACCCATAAGGTAGTGCCCCTCAATATCTACAATCTCGGTAGACATTTCAGAACCATCGCGGAAGATGTTGTCATACGCCATAAAGCGCGCCCACTCAGGGCGGTTATCTACACCCATCATGCTAAGCGACTCTACTACGTTGTCGCTGCTCACCGTACCCGGGCTGGTGTCTGTACCTGTGTACGCCACACCGCGAAACGGAATACCAATTAAGTTAGAGTTTACGTTGTCAGCTTTAAGCGTTGACGATAGATAGTGGACAGACACGTCGAAGTCGTCGGTAGGTGCCCATTGAGCAGTTACATCAAAACCAACGCGCTCACGGTCTTGCTTAAACAACGCTGAGCCCATTCCCCATGGAATAGCGCCTTTTTGTGAAGCGCCAACAGGTGCTTCAATAAGTGGGTCGATACGAGGAATGCTAGGGCCGAACCAGCCGAAGTCTTCGTTAGTTTCACGCTCTACCGTTCTTTCCTGATAAGAGCCTGAGAAAAGAATACCAAAGGTTTCGTCATCGTTTTTCCAGCTGTACAAACCAGATAGCGTTGGGTCGAGTGAATCGGCGATATCACCATACTGGCCTTCTACCGAGATTTGTCCAGAATTAGCGTCAAGGTCGAACGGTTTACGTGTTTTCAGGATTACCGTTCCGCCCAATGCGCCTTCATCAATATCTGCCTGAGACGACTTGTACACTTCTAAACCCGCAATCATTTCCGACGCTAAAATTTCGAAGTTAAAGTTACGGGTTGCGTCTGATAACACAAACCACTGACCGGTTCCCACGGCTTGACCGTTCACTAGGGTCAAGTTTTGGTCTGGCTGAACGCCGCGTATAGTTACGCCTTGTCCTTCACCAAAATCGCGGTCGATGGTAATACCCGGAACACGGGCAAGTGTTTCTGCCACGTTTTTATCGGGGAACTTACCAATGTCTTCAGCAGTGATAGCGTCAACAATGGCGTTAGAAAAACGCTTGGCATTGATGTTGGCCTTTTGGCTTCCGCGGATCCCTGTGACTTCGATGATTTCAGTTTCACCTGCTTCCTGTGCTACCGCAATAGGTGCTGAAATACTTGTTAATGCGCCCATAGCTATGGCGAGGCGAACACTTCTTGTTAGTTTATGTTGTTGGTTTTTGAACATTGTATTTACCTTCTCTCAGCCAAAATGACAACGCTGTCATTTATTGAAATAATAAAATGACAGGCGTTGTTATGGGGTACAGCTTTTTGATGACAACGCTGTCATTGAATGTTAACTTACATGACACAATGTAAGGCTGCAATTAATTTTTTAACAAAAAAGTAATACAAGCTTCTTAATTGTTGAAAATTAAACCAATTTTTAGAGTGAGATCGAATTTGGCTGCTACCATCAAAAGTGTTGCCGAAATGGCGGGTGTTTCGATAAAGACCGTTTCGCGCGTAATTAACAAGGAAGGCACGGTAAAACCCGACACCTTGCAACGTGTTGAAGAGGCGATAAAGGCCTTAAAGTACACGCCGAACAAGGCAGCGCGAGACTTAGCGAGCAAAGGAGCATCGGTACTGGGTTACGTATACGACAACCCCAACGCTTACTACATAATCGATATGCAAAAAGGCATTTTGGATGTGTGTCGCAAAAACAATTTCGAATTGTTAATTCACCCGTGCGATGCAAGCTCTAAAAACATAGCGAAAGAATTGGTGGACATGGTAGACACCGCGCAATTGGCTGGCCTTATCCTTTCGCCTCCGCTGTCAGAAATGCCTGAGGTATTATCGGAACTTGATCAAAACCAAATAAGTTATGTGCGTATTTTATCTGGAGACGGCCTCTTTCCATCGCCCCTCCCCTACGTGTTGGTGAACGACTTCAAAGCGGCATACGATATTACTGAGCACCTTATTGGCCAGGGTCACAAAAACATTGCGTTTATTGCCGGTGAAGAAATTCACAAATCCACCATTGAGCGTTTGAACGGCTACAAAGCGGCGTTAGAAAAAGCGGGTATTGCAATTGATGAGTCGTTAATTATCAAAGGCACCTACTCATTTGAAACTGGGGTAAAAAGCTCCGAAACGCTGCTCGCCATGTCGCCGCACCCTACCGCTGTGTTTGCGTGTAACGATGAGATTGCAGCGGGTACGTTGTTTGGTGCAAGAATGAAGGGGGTAGATGTTCCTCAAGAACTCGCAATTGCCGGGTTTGAGAACAGCCCCTTTTCCCGACAGACCTTTCCGCCGTTAACTACGGCATCTCAGCCAACTAATGAGATAGCGCAGCATGCTGCGGCGTCGTTAATTCAGTATTTACGAGCTAAAAAAGCCAAGGCCGCCCATGACAACCTTAACCATACTTTCATCCCGGAACTGGTAGTGCGCGCGTCAACCGAGAAACAGTAATGAACAAATTACCTCAAGAAATCGTGATTGTGGGTGGCGGAACAGCAGGCTGGATGACGGCGTGCTACTTAGCAAGAACCGCCGAGTTGATGGCCAATAACAATAATGTACCTGCCCCCGCCCCTAAAATAACGCTTCTTGAATCTGCGGTTATCAGCACCGTTGGCGTAGGCGAAGGTTCAACGCCTTATCTGCGCCACTTTTTTGAGTTTTTGGGAATAAATGAAAGTGAGTGGATGCTGAAGTGCAGCGCCACGTATAAGATGGGCATTAGCTTTGAGCGTTGGACTACAACGGCTGAATCAAAAACAACGCGCCCCGCGTTCACCGATTCAGACAGCTATTTTCACCCATTCTTCTCTTCTTTAGATATTCCCACCGCGGATATGTACTTCAGCGCGGTAAATGAATACAGAAAAGGCGCTTCGCACGACATTAATCCGTCGCACTACTTTACTGCTGCGCACATGGTAGAAAAAAGCATTACGCCCGACGCCATTTGTAGTTCTGCGAATATTGATTACGCCTATCATTTTGATGCAGGGCTGTTGGGTGACTTCTTAAAAGAATACGCGCTAAACAAAGGGGTGTCTCATCAAATAGGCACTGTGGCAAATGTTGAAAGTCATGAGCACACTATTAACTCGCTAAAACTGGATGACGGAAATACATTAAGCGCAGACTTTTTTATTGATTGCTCGGGGTTTCGAGGGCTTCTTGGCAAACAAGCCCTGTTGCGAAAGTTTACAAGCTATGCCGACACCTTGTTTAACGATGCTGCCGTAGCTATTGCCAGCGACGCAACAGCATCACCAGAAACTGCACTACAAACTCGCTCTATTGCGCTTAGTCACGGTTGGCAGTGGCACATTCCCTTAACTAGTCGCACAGGCAACGGCTATGTGTACAGTTCACAGTTTTGCACTGAAGCCCAAGCAGAAGAAGAACTTAGACTTGCATTAGAACCAGACCAATCCCATCAGCAGGCGCGGCATTTGAAAATGACCGTAGGCAGACTAGAAGAACACTGGAAAGGTAATTGTTTATGCATAGGGTTGTCTCAGGGCTTTATTGAGCCATTGGAAGCCACTGCACTTATGCTGGTGCAGTACGCACTGCATCACTTTATCGATTGCTGGCAAAGTAACAATTCGCGAAGAGAGGAACGCTATAATTCTGAGATAAACCGAATGTTCGATGGTATTCGGGACTACATTGCTGCTCATTACTATTTAAATACGCGCGACGATTCTGCCTACTGGGTTGCCTGTCGCGAAGACTTAAAGGTGCCGGATACCCTTTCTTATTTGCTGAATGCGTGGGACAAAGGCGCCAGCTTTGAACAAGCGCTTAATGAAGTGGATAACAAATTGGTTTATTTGCGACCTTCGTGGTACTGCATTTTTGCGGGAATGAAGCGCTTTTCTAATAACACAACGCCACTTGCGCAACCCAACACCCTTGCACTTCGCACCATGCAGCAATCGGTAGACGGCGCTTATCGAGCAAAGCAACCCTAACTAGGTTCAATTGAACGCTCAAACATATAAAATTACGCCTTTCGCCCGCTTACATTTAAAAATATAATAAAAGTAGGCAAATTCATTAGAAAGTGTAATTAACTATGAAGCAGCTTTCCCTTGATACCTTACGCACCTTCGTTAGCGTTATTGAGCTTGGTGGCTACGCTAAAGCAGGCGACTTTTTGGGTCGTTCTCAACCGGCAATAAGCCTACAAATTAAAAAGCTAGAGTCGCAGTTAGACCGCAAGCTATTTACCAAAGTAGGGCAACGGCATGTACCTAGCGCCGACGGCAATTGGCTGTACCCAAAGGCGAAAGAACTGCTAGAGCTTAACGATAACATCTTTCGCAGCTTAACCCCTGCCCCGCTTAGCGGTCGCTTGCGCCTTGGCATTCCCAATGAATTTGCTTCTACATTATTGCCGGGCCTAATTGGCGAATTTTCAAAGCGTTATCCCGATGTATCACTTGAAGTGACCTCGGCCTTAAGCCGTGATTTGCTGCATCCGTCGCAGCGCGATCATTTCGATTTAATTTTGGCGTTAGTGAATCCGGGCGAGCAGACAGAAGGCGAAGTAGTGTTAGAAGATGACGTAGTTTGGGTTGGCGACACGGCTCACCCGTTGGTTGGCAACAATATTCCTTTGGTGCTTGCTCCCGACGGTTGTATGTATCGAAGCCGCGTTATTGAACAGTTAAAGCAGCAAACCTTTGCATGGAAAATCAGCTACACCAATGCAGATTTAGGCGGGCTGGTTGCCGCCATTCAGCAAGGTTTAGGCGTGACAGCTCTAGCAAAATCTAGCTTACCGGCAAACCTAGTAGCGCTAAACCACCCGCATCTGCCTAAGCTAGGCAAGGTAAATATTTGTCTGTTCAATCAAGGTACACAGCACCCCGTGATCAGTAAAACTCTGGCCGAATTCTTTAAAGTGAGACTAACCCAATAAAAAAATAGGGTCAGAGTACTTTTTCTGCCCCACCGTTCTTATTCAATTAACTTTAGCCATCACTCGTGATGGTTTCGATAAGCTCGCCGAGTACAGTTTCGGCTTTGCTGGTTTCAACCTGACATGTGCCTGCGTTCATGTGACCACCGCCGCCATACTTCAAGCACAACTCTCCCACATTGGTTTTTGAGCTACGATTAGTAATGGATTTACCAATAGCAAATACCACGTTTTGCTTTTTCAGCCCCCACATCTTGTGAATAGAGATATTGCAGTCGGGGTACATGGCATAAATAACAAACCGGTTTGTCGCGTAAATGGTTTCTTGGTCGGTTAAATCAAGCACTACTAGGTTGTCGTATACAGTAGAACACTTGGCAATTTGCGCCTTCGCCATTTCATTGTGCTCGTGATACAAACTCACGCGCTCGGCCACGTCTTCCATTTGCAGTATTTCTTCAATGCTGTGGTCTTTGCACGCATCTATTAGCTTCATCATTAGCTGATAGTTAGAGATTTTGAAATCTCTGAAACGACCAAGCCCAGTTCGCGCATCCATAATGAAATTCATGAGCACCCAATCTGTGGGCTCAAGGATTTCTTCTTCGCTAAACTGTGCAGAGTCCCCTTTATCTACCGCATCCATCATATCTACTGAGATGTTCGGAAATTTATCTGCACCACCGTAATAGTCGTAAACAACGCGCGCCGCCGACGGCGCTTTCGGGTCAATGATGTGATTATCAATATCGCCTGAGTTACGCACTGTTTCACTTAAGTGATGGTCGAAGGCAATATGGCAACCCGCAACGTAAGGCAGGTTAGTGGTGATATCATTCTCGGTAATATCAATTTTACCGTCTTGCATGTCTTTTGGATGAACAAACAAAATATCGTCAATTAAGTCTAAATCTTTCAATAAAACCGCACATACCAGTCCATCGAAATCACTTCGCGTAACCAATCTAAATTTTCTTTCAGGCATAGTTTATCCATCATTCACTTAGGTAATAATTTTAAGTGTAACAGCTAATAAAAATTTTGAGAGACAGGTTTATTAACTTTATAGGGCTAGCTACAAATAATTAAAAAAAGCGCTAGCAGCTAGACCGCTAACGCTTTAAACATAAAACTTATTCTTGTTTCTTTGTTTTTTAGGACGACTCTATTTCTTCTTTATCTAAATCGATGACTGTGATGTTGCAGGTTACTGAAGAGCAAGGGGCAATGCTAATATCCAAATTAATACCCGCAAACCACCCTCGAATGCTACTATGACTCGCTTCTTCACTTACTCTAAACGTAGTACCAATAAGCTTTTCGGCATCAACTGTCCCATCCTCTTTAACAGGGATAACGAAAACTATACTTCCATTCTCGATAAGCGCTACTCTAGTAATTTTAGTAATAAGCCCTGTAGAGCCATTTTTCTTCACATCAACGATTACTCCCCATGGAGCCTCACCTTCCGGCTGAGAAGCCTTGAAGAACACTTCCATCTGGTCTACAGATGCTCCATCAAACGAAGCGCCAATTTCAACTGCAAGAACCTTTCTGAATGCCAGCCCAACTCTGAGATCCCCTGACAAATCTATATTATCTAACAAGCCGTTGGAGTGGTCTTGAAATGCGTTGTTCAGTGGGCTTTCTAACTCATTATTTATAGAAAATAAACTTGAACCTCGAACACTGACTTTGTGGGGCAATGCGTAAAAGTGCTCTAGAGGAACAATCGGTCTTCCGTTAACTGTACCTAATACAACTGAGTCCTCATTAAGGGAAGATATGATTGGGTCCTCTAGAAAATGTACTAAGTCTACGGAGGCCATGTGGCCTGCAGTACTTGCGATGTACACTTCTTCAGCTGCCACAGTGGGCATGCCAGAAAACGTCGTTCCGCCAAAATCACTGTTTCTAACTTCTATAATAGAAGTTTTATTCATAACAGTGTTCACCAGCACTATATCTGTATTATCGCCATTAGATTTGCTGAGAGCGTAATTGAGTGCTTTTGATTCAGTTGAGCATAGTTGATATGAGCTACATTCAGTAATCTTGACTGCGCCTTCGGCACTAAAACTCACACACATGACCGCAGATAATAGACAAGCTAGACGTTTTAATTGACTAATAGAGTAGGACATTTATTACTTCCTTATAAAAGCTAAATTTTGTTTCTCTATATCTGGCCGTTGAATATATTTCATTCAAAGCAAACCTAACTTAAAACGCGTCAGGAATACTCACTAACGTACCTACTTATATCATCAGCGAATAGACGCCTCAGCGTAAACTAAATGTTTCAACTAAGGTGAGCTATAGCTAATCACGTAGCAAACATTTTTAAAAATGTAGATACAAAAAAGAAAGACAAATTAAAGCCATAATAAAAACACTTACCTAAACAGTTAGGGGTTTTAGCCTGCCCAGCGGCTTGGCCAAACTTTCTGGCGGTTCGGTAAAGTAAGCAGGGCCGGTTTCTGTCATGTACAAACAGTCTTCTAAGCGCACACCAAATTCACCCGGAATATAGATACCCGGCTCATTAGAAAAGCACATGCCTTTTCTAAGTGGCGTATTTTCACCGCGCACGAAGTTAACGCTCTCGTGTCCTTCCATGCCGATACCGTGACCTGTTCTGTGACTTAGTCCAGGCAATGCATAGTCTTTGCTGTACCCCTTGCTAGCATAGTATTGACGCACTGCGTCGTCCACTTTGCCTGCTGGCTCACCAATTTTAGCTGCGGCAAATGCTACGTTCTGCCCTTCCCTTACTGTATGCCATACGTCCTGAACTTTCTGAGACGCCTTGCCAAATACCAAAGTACGGCTTATGTCGCTTTGGTAACCGTGCACGCTGCAACCGCTGTCTAGCAAGATCACCGAACCTTCTTTGATAGTTTGTGCTGCATTTGTGCCATGAGGATAAGCACTTGCATCGTTAAACAGCGCCAAACACCATGTACCGCTGCCGCCTAAGCGCTGCTGTGCGGTGTTCATCAAACTTTTTACATCCTGCTGACTCATGCCAAGCTTTAGGTTGCTAAAAACAAACTCGTAAGCACGTAAAGTAACTTCATTGGCCTTATGCATAAGTGCCAGTTCACTCGCAGTTTTATACATGCGACAACCAAGTGTAATTGGCTCGGCGGGAACGATATGAATGTTTGGCAGCGCTCGACTGACTCCAGTAACTACAAAGTAGCGTACGCTGCTTTCAAAGCCGATATTGCCGCTTGTTATACCGCGCGATTTTAAAATATTGGCTACGACATCAAACGGGCTTTCATGCTCTTGCCACACTCTTACATCATCGCCTATAGCTAACGACTCAAGCACACTTGGCTTTTCGAAAAATGGCGTTACCACCGCCATGTCACCTTTTTGAGGGATAACCAGCGCGGTCAAGCGCTCACTACGCCACCATTTAATCCCTGAAAAATAATCCATTGCAGCGCCAGGCTCGACCAGAATCGCCGCAATGTCTTGGGCTTTCATAAGCGACTGCGCTTTTTCAATACGCGCTTTGCGTTCTTCTACGGTAATCGGCTTCGCATTTGCGGTGATATCACTTAGCCCGCTTAAACCGTTAATGTCTGTTGCATTGGTTTGATTAATTGCAGCCATAGAAGCCACAGGAGCAAGCGCAAAGCTAGCGCCCGCTAATTTCAAGAAATGTCGCTTATCCATGTTCCCTTCCTGTCGTTTTAATTAAGGTTGTTTAGCACTTTTTTGTTCTATGAAAATAACATTCAATTGATTTTGTACTAAAAACTTCAGTGTTTAATATTGTCAGTACTTTATGCCCACATAACAAAGATTGCGGCAAGCCCAATAAGAAGTAAGCCAGCAATTTCGCGTTTTGTGACTGCATTTTTTAGCCAGTAATGTGAAAGTATCAAGGTAAGTAACACCTCTAACTGCCCAAGCGTTTTTACTAGCGCCACATGTTGCAATGCCATAGCGGTGAACCAACAAATTGAGCCCAAACAGCTTACCGTGCTAATCGCTAGCACCTGCTTTTTAGCGTTGGTTAGCTGTCTGAACACGAAGGGTTTAGTTAGCGCAATATAACCACTTAAACTTATCGTTTGTACACACAGTACCCATAACAACACCCAAGCAGCAGCCACCGTATGCTGAACATTTAGCATATGGCTAGCCTCGCGCACCAACAGTGATGTAAGCGCAAAACAGGTACCGCAAGCAAGACCTATTACCATGGTTTTCACACTAATCCCATGGAGCCGATTGCCACTGCTTAACACAAATACTGCTATTGCGCCTATTACTATGCCCGCCCACCCAAGGGGCGTTAAATAACTTCCGAAAAAGAGCATGCCTACAACGCCGGCCACCAAGGCCTCACTCTTCGCTAGACCTGCGCCAATGGCAAAATTCTTCTGCTTGAACAAAATCACCATTAAAGAAGTGGCCGCTATTTGAAGTAGCGAAGCACACAATATCACTGTAATAAAAGAGCCTGAGAACTCAGGCACTTGACTGGCGCTACTGCTGTAGAGAATGAGTAAATAGACGAGAGCTATTGGCGGAGCCAAAATAAAGCGAGAGAGCGTCACCCCAGAGGTGTTAACTGCACCGCTCAGCTTACTCTGAAGTGCATTGCGCACGGTTTGCATAACAACCGCGCCCAACGTAAATAAAATCCAACTCATTAGCGTCGCTTTACCTTGTTATATCGCTACCTACAGTTAAGCGTGAATTACTTTGCCTTTTTCACTTCCATTGCCTGTGTGCGCTTGTCTTTAAAATCAGAGTCACGTTTCCAGTATGGCCACACATCGCCTTGGGCGTAATAGTTCAGCATAGAGCCGATAAGTGAGAGGTCTTGTTGCACACCACCTAATGTCCAGCTTGGAAGGTAGTCATCATCTGCTTTATGATAGCGTTTGGCGATGAAGCTAGGGTCGGTATCGCCTAAGCTCATGAACAAAATTGAGGGCACGCCCTGCTTAGCAAGCGCGAAGTGATCTGAGCGGAAGAACAGTCCATTTTGAGGTCGCGGATCCATTTTAACCGTTCGCCCTTGTAATGCGGCAGCTGTTGCTAAATCGTCTTCAATAGATAAATAACCTTCGCCGTACTGCAAAATGTAATCAACATCATCGTTTACATTCATGCCGTCGATGTTTAAAAAAGCCACCATGTTCGATGTTGGTACCGGCGGGTTATTTGCAAAATAATCGGCACCGAGTAGCCCTGTTTCCTCTGCGGTAAAAGCACTAAACATTAGTGTACGCGCAAAGCCATCTTCGCGTTTTGAAAGCGCATCTGCTAACGTAAGCACACCTGCTACGCCTGACGCGTTGTCTACCGCACCATTGTAAATAGTGGTTTGGCCGTTTTTCTCAACTTTGCCTAGGTGGTCCCAGTGAGCGTGAAGCATTACCCATTCTTCTGGCTTATCTGTACCTTCTAAAATGCCTGCAACATTTTGCGACTCGGCACGCTCAATAGTATTGGTGAAGCCCAATGATGCTTTTGTGTTTAGCGCGATGGGAATAAATCCTGGCTTTGAAGCTTTGTCTTTAAGCTCGCCATATTCCATACCCACCTTTTCAAATAGCTGTCTTGCGGCATTTAAATGAAGCCAACCCATTACACCGACTTGTGAAGCATTGTTGTTGTCGTCGACTAAACTGAATTTGGTATTGGAGTTAGAGTTTTCGACTACGCCCCACCCGTAACCCGCTGGCATGGTTTCATGAATAATGAAAACCGCTTCTGCCCCCTGCCTGGCTGCTTCTTCGTACTTATATGTCCAGCGACCGTAATAGGTCATTGCGTTGCCCTGAAAAAGCTCTGGATCTTTAGAAGCGAAACCTGGGTCGTTTACCAGCATTACAACGGTTTTTCCTTTTACATCTAGGCCTGCGTAATCATTCCAATTGTACTCTGGGGCATTAATGCCATAACCCACAAAAATTACATCACTATTAGCAAGTGAGTAGTCATTAACAATGCGCTGAGTACGGGCTGTAAACTCGCTGCCTGCGCTAAAATCAAGCCCGCCTATTTTTAACGATGAGATGTTCTTTGGCGTTATTTTGGCTAAAGGCACAGCTTGCGTGTAGCTATCGCCAAAGGCTGGCTTCAACCCTAGCTTTTTGTATTGGGTTACCAAGTAATCGACTGTTTTCTCTTCCCCTTTCGACAATGGCCCTCGCCCTTCAAATTCATCGCTTGCCAGCGTTTTAACGTGCTGACGATATACGTCCAAATCGATAGAGGCATTACTCAGCGTCACCTTTTTGCTTTTTGTTGTCGCAGACGATTCAACCGAGGCTAAATTAGAAGCAGGTACTTCGGCATTCGCCGAACCAGTCATTAAAGTAGAAGTAAGTACAGAAGCGGCGCAGACAAAGGAAAAGGCGCGATAAGGTTTGCAAAGATAAGTAAACATAAGCCATTGGTACAAATAAAAAAGGATACCGAAGAGTATCCTGTACCGCTGACTATCTCAACGCCGAAACGACTAAATCACAAGAATGGGGTCAGAGTACATTTCTTTGCTTTTGGAGCGAGATAGATAATTAGAAAGCTTTGCCGCCTGTTTTCTATGATGTGTGAAAAAGTACACTTCCAAGCTTCAATAATGGGGTCAGAGTACATTTATTCGGTTTTGTAATAGGGAAAGCCAATAATGTACTCTGACCCCACTATTCGAGGGTGGCGAAAAAAGTACTCTGACCCCACTATTTAAATGTACTCTGACCCCATTATTTTGGGATTAAAGGCCCATGGCGTGGCTGACGAAGGCGGTTTTAATGGTGCTGAGTTTGTCTGTGGCTGAAAGACCAATTCCTCTGAGCAACTTTTTGAGGGGGTCGTCGCCGTCGAATAAGAATTTAAAGCCGTCCATTGCGGCAATCATTTTCGTGGCTTCTGTTTTACGGCTTCGTTCGTAGCTGCGTAAGTGCTTGTACAAACCTATGTCTTTACCCGACGCCTTTAAGTTGTTTAGGGTTTCAGCCAATGCGAGCGCATCTTGCATTCCCAAGTTAGCGCCCTGCCCTGCAAGCGGGTGAATGGTATGCGCTGCATCGCCTACCAGCACCACACCGTCTTTCGCCCACTGGCGTGCATAACGCATGGTCAACGGGAAAGCGGCGCGCTTAGTTTCAAGCGAAATAGTGCCAAGAACGCTATTACTAGCCGCAGTTAACGCATTACAGAACGCAGCGTCATCCAATGCCATTAATAAGTTCGCTTGCTCTGGCGTTTGCGACCATACAATAGAACATACATTTGGCTCAGACATAGGCAGTAGCGCGAGCGGTCCCGTGGGTGTGAACGCTTGTCTCGCCACATTATTATGCGGCTCTACCGTTTTGATATTAGCGACAATCGCCGTATGCTCGTAGTCTTTAAATGTAATTGGCAAGCCAGCTTGCTTTCTCACAAACGAATTTGCGCCATCGGCGCCTACTAATAACCTGCAGCTTAGCACGTCATCATTATCAAGCATCAGCATGGTTTGGTTTGGGCCAGCTAATACTCTATCAATACCCGCGGTAATCAACTCCACGTTAGGCTGCGCTTCCACAGATTTAGACAGTGCATTGACTAAAGCCTGATTCTCTACAATCACGCCAAGCGCATCACTGCCCATTTCATCGCATGAAAAGTGAATGTCGCCAAAACTGTCTTTGTCCCATACATGCATGTCGGTGTAAGGGTTGGCGCGATCTTGCTGCAAATGCGACCACACATCAAACTGTTGCAGCGCTTTAATATTGGCCTGGTTTATGGCACTCACTCTCGCCGTAGGCTTCTCATCCAGAGTCTGATAACACACCGCTTTATCGACTATTGCTATGCTCAATTCACTGTGTTTAAGCGCCGCTGCAAGGGTTAGCCCTACAATTCCGCCGCCCACTATCGCTATATCAACATGCTGCATTGTTATCTCTTTTTCTTAGTGGTGTTTCGCCATAGCCCGTCGTGTGTTTAACAAACGCTTTTTTCGCCTGGGGCATCATGCTTAATGCCAATAGCGACACATTGCGCCCAATTACCGTTGGAAAATACTGGTTTGAAAAGGTGCGAACTAGCGTATCTGTCAGGGCTATCGTGTTATCTCTGTCATTCTTACGCGAATTGGCGTAATGCTGAGTAATACTAAAAGCACCTGCATCGAAATTAGCTGATGCGATTGTATCGTTTTTCTCTTCGTATGAATCCTGCTCGCCGTGCTTTTCCGCTGACGCTTGCAGCACAGACACTAAAGTACTTAAGTCGCGTAAGCCTAGATTGAAGCCTTGCCCTGCAATAGGATGTAGCGCCTGTGCCGCATTGCCTACCACCACGGTGCGATGACTAGCAACTTGCTGCGCCTTAGTAAGCGCTAACGGGTAACTTGCCAACTCACTGACTCTCAGTACTTTGCCCTGTCGATAGCCAAATGCTTCCTGTAGGGCCTTGATAAATGCGCGTTGGTTTAATGCCATTAACGACTTTGCGGCGTCGGTATCTACGGTCCATACAACTGAAAAGCCGTTTCCACTAGCCTTGATATCAACGATTTCACTGTCGAAAGGCAGGAACGCTAACGGGCCATTTTGGGTGAAACGCTCGTAAGCTCTATTTTCATGAGGGAGCTGAGTGTGAACGTTAAAGACAATGGCCGTTTGATGATAATCATTGACTGTTTTTGAAATGCCAACCTGGTCAGCTAATCCTGAGCGACCGCCATCGGCCAGTACCAGCAACTTTGTGGTAAGCGATTGCCCATTATCTAGCTGCACCTCTACAAAATTACACTGCTGTTTTACGTTCGTTACCTTGGCAGGTGCGATATATTGGTAGCTTGAGGTTGCACCTGCCGCCAATCGCGTTAGTGCGCTTAAGCTCACCACCTGGCCAAACGCGTCAATGTGGTAGTCACTGCTTTGAAGGTTTAATAGCCCCAAGTGCCCTTTGTCGCTAACCTCAATATGCTTAATTTGAGGAGGTAACTCACCGTTGTGCTGCTTAGCTACATCATCAAGGTTTAGCCCCATGTGAGACAGTTCTTCAACAGTACGTCTTGCCAAGGCAATCACTCGGGTGTCGGTAAAAGGGTTAAAGTCGACTAAGCTTTTACTGGTTTGCTCTGGGTCAGCCGCATCAATTAGGGTGACAGATAAGCCAGAGCTGTTTGCAGGAAATACTTTCTCTGCGAGTGCTTTGGCTAATACAGTACCGACAATACCACCACCAATAATTACTACATCAACCGCTGCTGCCGATTCCACTGTTTTTATATTCCTGTCGTCCAGAGGCTCTAATTATTAAAAGCGTTAATTCTGAGATTTTTTCTTTATATTAAAGGCTAGTTTTTAGCGTAATTTAAACCGGTAGTTTAAACCGGTAACTTAAACCGGTAAATCAAACCAAAATTCCGTATTTCACACTTATCGCAGTTTTTCAAACCTTGGTAAACCTAGCAAATTTTGACAACTAGTCTTTGCTTTCAGCCATAAGTGCTTCAATCTCATCAATGTCTTTTGGCACATCTGCGGTAAGAATATCGACACCCGTCGCAGTAATCACCACATCATCTTCAATTCTTACACCAATGCCTTTGTATTTTTCCGGCACGTTGCTGTCTTGACTAATGTAAATGCCGGGCTCAACAGTGATCACCATGCCAGGCTTTAACGGACGGTCTTCACCGTCAATTTTGTAGTTGCCTACATCGTGCACATCTAGACCTAAATAGTGCCCTAAACCATGCATGTAAAACTGACGCCACGTTTCATTTTCAAGGTTTTCTGCCACACTACCTTCAAGAACGCCAAGGTCAACTAAACCTTGAGTAATAATTTCTACGCTATGTAACATGGCTTGTGACAGGGTAACGCCGGGCGCTAACATGTCTAACACGCTTTTTTGCGCTTTTAATACAACGGTGTAAATTTCGCGCTGAGCATGCGTGAACTTTCCATTTGCAGGAAACGTTCGCGTGATATCCGCAGCATAACCTTGATATTCAGCACCTGCATCGATCAAGATCAAGTCACCGTCATTTACCTGCGCGTTATTTTGCGTGTAATGCAAAATACACGCATTGTCGCCGCTTCCAACAATGGTGCTATAAGCAGGTGAACGGGCTCCCGCCATGGCAAATTCATGGTGGATTTCAGCTTCTAGCTGGTACTCGTAACAACCAGGCGCAGCGAATTGCATAGCTCGCTTATGCGCACGTGCACTTATCTCACCAGCCGCTTTCATCATGGCCACTTCACACGCTGACTTGAATAAACGCATTTCGTGTAAAATAGGCTGTAAGTCGTGAATCGCCCTTGGCGCCAGTGATTCTTTAGGCGCATCGCGCAAGGTGTTTAGCGCTTCAGAAAATAACAGGTCATTGTCTTTCTTGTGACCCAACGAAAAGTACACATTGTCTTGACCTTGAATTGACGCTAACAGCGCTTCTTCAAGTTCTTGCAACTCAAACGCTTCATCTAGACTAAATCGGGCAAGTGCAGCTTCGGCTCCTAAGCGTTTGCCGTGCCAAATTTCTGCACTTTTGTCTTTCTCTTGTACCACCATTGCACGATAACTTTCACCGTAACGAGGGTGGTTAGACAATATCAACCAAGCATTAGGCTCTTCAAATCCTGTCAGATACCAAAAGTCGCTATCTTGCCTGAACGTATATTCGGTATCGCGACTTCGGGTTACCATACCTGCTGCAGGCACAATACACACACTATTCGGCTCGCACTGTGCAAGCAGTCGGTCTTGCCTAGCGATAAACTCTTGCGCACTAATCATAAAAGAGAAAACCCTAAAAAAATCTCGTTAAAACGAATGGCGACTTACGGCCACTTTTAATATCTTCAGTTAATTACTAGTGTACGGATGGCGTGTCTTGTTGATCATCTAGAAGTGATTGGCCCAGTTCGCTGAAGCATAAAATTGCTGAAATTTTCACGTATTCTTCAACCTCTAACAGCGCCTTTTCAGACTCTTCGTCCGCGTCCATTGGCTCTTCCATACGTGAAATATCTGAAAAGTCTTCAAGTGCTTCTTTTACGTCGTCAGAACATTGCATAAGGTCTTGCTGGTGTAGACCAAACCCAAGCATGAAACCTTGCACCCAGTTTATTAGCGCAGCCCCGCGATCGTTGATAGGCGCTTGATCATCAGGAAGTAACAAATTGAGCGCGAATTCAGGCTCAAGAAGCTGCTGACAGGTTTGATTGAAAAGGCTATTTAAAAGGTGCTGGGTAGGGTCGCTAAACGCATCACCCTGATTAATGGTTTCACTTAACGCTTCTAGCCATTTTTGGTCGGTAAGCGACATGCCTCCGCAAAGCATACCGCACAGGATGCCATGCACTTCTGCAGCATCAACAATTACGCCTTGCTGAGACAATTTATTACTTACGCTATCGTAATCGAGCTGTTTTTCCACGAATTGTTCTCTTTTGTTTTGAATAGTTTGAGATACAGGCACCACTTTTATAAAGCGTTTAATTACCGTCTATTTTGGCGGCGACTTACGTCACTGTCATCTCTTGATGGAGTTAATACTAGCAAAAATCAATGTGCAACGCCTCCTTTTGCCCTGCCACTGCTCTAACATTGAACAAACAGCAAAAGTACATCCAAGGCCTAACAACACTGTGTCGTACACACTTTACACAGCGGTACTTAAACGTTGTTTACTCACTGTTCAAACGATGTCTAATTTGCGGCTATTTCGCTAAATTCGTTGCCGGACGGCTAGCAACATCGTCAGATTTCATCTAAGATCGCTCGTGTTGGATACGGAATTCCTTTAGCAACAGCGTGACAACGTTCATTAGCCTTTAATGCCTGAATAGCTGATTGGTTATTATTGAGCTTCTCTTATATGCGTGTATAATTGCTGACCAATTGGTCAAGAAAAGTAATATTTTTTTACCGCTTTTATAATCACCACGCAAAATAGTTATAAAGCGCTTTAGGTGATCCTCTTCACTGGATCTCGCGTTTGTTATACCCTGTTGCGTTAATACAACAACAATGTTTCCTGGGATGTTTGCTAGTTCATTCATGTCCCTGGCCGATGCTTTAAACCAAGGAAGTTGAAACAGCTGCTATTGTGCAAGCTCGACGCGTATCGAGAAGCCTACGGCAATTGTGATACTTCCGCCCTGAACTTTTCGGTTCACGGGCGAAACATGGACAGCGGCATTCTGGGAAGCGCCCTCTTTCGACGGAAGAAGAAATGGCAATAATAAATTTTGGCTCTATAAATATTGACCACGTTTATCAGGTAGATCACTTTGTACAACCTGGTGAGACGTTGGCCTCTACCCATTATCAAACCTTATTAGGTGGTAAGGGTGCAAACCAGTCTATTGCTTTAGCACAAGCAGGTGCAGACGTAAGACACGTCGGCAGCATTCACGAAAACGACGCCTCATTTAAACAAGCTCTTATTAAGAAGGGTGTTGATTGTCGTGGCGTAAAGTGCTCAGAAGTTCCTTCAGGTCACGCGATTATCCAAGTCACGCCTAGCGGTGAAAACGCCATTGTATTATTTGGTGGTGCTAACCAAACCATTACCGCAAAAACCGTAATGCAAGCGTTAGACGATACGCGTCCTTCAGATTGGGTATTAACCCAAAATGAAACAAGCAGCATTGAAGAAGTACTTCGCCAAGCGAAAGAAAAGCAGCTTAAAGTAGCCTTTAACCCAGCGCCTATGAGCGAGTCGGTTAAGCAGCTTCCATTAGATTGTGTAGATTTACTTATTGTAAATGAAACCGAAGCTGCTGCGATTACCGGTAAAGAAGAACTTGAAGATATTGTGACAGTGTTCAAAGAGCAGTGGTCACACAGCGAAGTTATTATTACACTGGGTAAAGCGGGTGTAATGATGCTGCGCAAAAACGATGTTGTAGAAGTAAAAGCATTCTCTGTAGACGCGGTTGATACCACCGCAGCCGGTGACACCTTTATCGGTTATTTCCTGTCTGCATACAGCAACCACACCGATGCTAAACAAGCATTGCGTCGCGGGTGTGCAGCTTCAGCCATTGCGGTAACCCGCGAGGGCGCAGCGCAGAGTATTCCAACACAAAAAGAAGTGGATCGTTTCTTAGCGAAACACGCCAACTAGCAAGACGCACTGAGATAAATTGATGGCACATAAGATCATATTAGATACGGATCCGGGGATTGATGATGCAATGGCGATCTTTTTCGCCTTTCAGTCTCCAGACATTGAAGTACTTGGCTTAACGACCGTTTACGGTAACGTTCCAGTAACAATGGCAGCGCAAAACGCACTGACACTTTGCGAAATTGCAGGTAAAGATATTCCTGTAACTAAAGGTGTTGGCATGCCATGGGTTGGCCCAGAGTCAACGTACGCACACTTCGTACACGGTGAGCACGGCTTCGGTCATATCAAACCTGAAGCGCCTAAAACCGAGCTTGACCCACGCAGCTCTGCGCAGTTTATCGTTGATATGGCACGTAAATACCCTGGTGAAATCACCATTGTTGCTATTGGCCCACTAGGTAACTTGGCCCTTGCACTTCGTCTTGAGCCAGAACTTCCTAAGTTGGTAAAAGGCGTTAGCATAATGGGTGGTGCAGCGTTTGTACCAGGTAACGTTACGCCGGTAGCTGAAGCGAACATTTGGAACGATGCACATGCTGCAGAAATCGTTTTCGCAGCAGACTGGGAACTGACCATGTTTGGTTTGGACGTAACAAACTTCACGCCGTTCTCGCCAGCCTTTGTTGAAAAGCTTGAAGAGAAAAACAATACCCTTGGTGGTTTTGTGAAAGAAAGCGCCCAGTTCTACATGGATTTCTACTCGCAAAATCGTGAAGATCGCGTGTGTTTCTTCCACGATGCATTCCCGATTGCCCACCTTCGCCACCCTGAGCTATTTGAACTGACTGAAGGTCACGTTCGCGTTGGAACAGGGACACTAGATAGAGGGCAAACTGTAGTTGCGCCTAAAGGTACAACACCGAGTCCACTATGGAATGAAGCAAATACCATAAAGGTAGCGACCAAAGTTGACCACAAAAAGCTGGAACAACTATTCATTGACACCTACGCTCTATGATATGTTTAAGGGATTGTTAATACACAATCCCTTTTTTATTTACAGCTAGGTTTAAACTCAACGGTTATGAAAGCGGCGCCCCTCCCTCAAAATGAAGATGAACGTCTTGCCGAACTGCTCAGCTACGACGTACTCGATACTGAAGCTGAACAACTCTTTGATGACCTTACAGCCCTTGCCTCTCAAATTTGTGAAACCCCTATTGCGCTTATCAGCCTCATTGACCCAAACCGCCAATGGTTTAAATCAAGAGTAGGTCTAGACGCAGAAGAAACATCACGAGACATCGCGTTTTGCTCACATGCTATTTTGCAAAGCGATGTGTTTGAAATACCTAACGCTACGTTAGACCCCCGCTTTCACGATAACCCGCTGGTGACTGGCGCGCCTGATATTCGGTTTTACGCCGGCGCACCACTGATTACCCCGTCTGGTCATGCAATTGGCACGCTGTGCGCCATTGATAGCAAACCACGCAAGCTAACCGAAACACAAAAAGCCTCGCTCCAAACCTTAAGTAAATCGGTAGTAGCACATTTAGAGTTAAAGCGGAAAAACCGAGAGCTTGAGCGCACCAGTCAATTCAAGTCTGACTTTCTTTCTTACGTAAGCCACGAAATTAGAACACCGCTTAATGCTATAAATACGTTTAGTCAGTTGCTTGAAGGCGAAGCCCAAAAGTTAAATTTACCCTCGTCATTTACCACCCCGCTTTCTCATGTAAGCCAAAGCGGTGAAAGGCTTTTAGAAATAGTAAATTCTGTTTTAGATATAAAGCAGATAGAAGCGGGGAAAATGCGTGTGATGCCACGCGCGGTGAATACCAAAGACTTTTTCACCCACTTATTTTCGCTTACTAAGATCCGCGCTGAAGACAGCGGTATCGTATTTAGCACCAGTATTGATGACGCTGTGCCCGACTCGTTGTTTTTCGATGACACCAAATTTGGTCAAGTAGCGCTTAATTTGCTGTCGAATGCGATTAAGTTCACTAATCACGGCAAGTCAGTAAAAGCGCAGGTAAAATACAAAAGCGGCAAGGTAATATTTAATGTCATTGATCAAGGCATTGGTATGAGCGATGACGATCAAAAACGGCTTTTTACACCTTTCGAGCGAATGGAAAACGCCCGTCAGATAAGTGGAACCGGCTTAGGCTTGAATATATCGAAGCGCCTTGTCGAGCTCATGGACGGGTCTATTAAAGTTAGTAGTAAGTTGAATCACGGTACCCGAATAAGTGTGACCTTACCTGCCGACGCCCTAAGCGCAAACCAGTTCGTTGAGGCACAACCGCGTAGCTTTGTTGCCCAAGTAAACATAGATAACTCAGTAAATGTATTGGTAGTTGAAGACCACTATATAAACCAAGTGGTTATTCAAACTTTGTTTGAAAAACTGGGCGTGTCGCTTTCTGTGGTAAGCACTGGCGAGGAAGGCGTTGAATACGCCAAATCTAATCCCGTCGACTTAGTTCTTATGGATCTTAATTTGCCAGGTATTCAAGGCGATGAAGCAACAGTAAAAATAAAGGGGTTTAAGCCAAACTTGCCTATTGTTGCATTGACGGCCGATGTTATTACCCAGCCTGAATATTTGCGAAAACAAGGCCTTGATGACGTACTCACTAAACCCATAGATAGTAGCGAATTGGTGCGTGTGCTCAATCACTATTTAGGGCATCCAGACCAATGAATCTATTCGTTTTATTAAGTAGCTTTATCTAAGTAGTTTTACCACAGTAATTTTTCCTGAGTCATCTTTACCTAGCCCAACAAACCTTTTTTAACAGCCGTGGTAGTATAAGCTAACTCAATTGTAAGACAGGAGAACTCCTCTACCATGTCCCCCTCATCTTCAGGAAGCGGCACTTCTAGATCGTTGACGTCTAACAAGGTTAATTCAACGGAAACGGCTTCAGCACCAGCTTTAGCAATGAAACCAACGCAGATTGCGCCGTCGCAAACCATACAAACAAGCGTTTCTAAAGAAGACATGCAGGCTCGCGCTCAGCTTAGAAAAAAGCTTCGCGAGGCACGCCGAGGGTTAACTAACCAGCAACATACGGATGCCGCTAAGCGCATTGCTTCACGACTACGTACACTGCCCTTTCTTGATAACAGCACGACCATAGCCGGATATTTGGTTAACGATGGCGAGGTCAATTTAACCTATTTTATCGAGTCTATTTGGCAGTCTTTACATGATAAAAAATTCGCTCTACCTGTATTACACCCCGTCTGTAAAGGACATTTGTTATTTTTGTCTTATACCCAGCACTCTCAATTGGTGAAGAATAAGTACAACATTGAAGAGCCAGTATTGTCGTGTGAAAACGTCGTTCCTGTTAGGCAATGCGACGTTATTCTTATGCCGCTTGTAGGGTTTGATGTAAACGGCAATCGCCTGGGTATGGGGGGCGGCTACTACGACCGAACTTTGAGTTTTACCCAACGCGCGCCAGATTCACATTCATTTTCGGTTAGTAAAACGCCCAAGTTAGTGGGTATTGCCCACGACATTCAAGAAGTAGATGCTCTGCCCGTTGCACCATGGGATGTCCCCCTTGATGCCATCGTGACGCCCTCGCGCACACTGCAATTCACTAAACTGTGATAGTCATTATAACAAATTGAACATACGAACTTGTGGGTTCACGTGCGCTTATAAGTTACACTTGCGAACACAATAAGTCGGAGAATGACCATGGATCAGAACGCAAAAAAACAAGCCGTAGCCAAAGCAGCCATCGAATATGTTGAAGCAGACAGCATTGTCGGTGTGGGTACAGGTTCTACCGTAAATTTCTTTATTGAAGAACTCGGTAATATTAAGCACAAAATTGAAGGTGCAGTATCAAGTTCCGAAGCCTCTACCGAGCGTTTAAAAGCCTTAGGCATTGAGGTATTTGAGTTAAACGAAGTCAGCAATCTATCGGTTTATATCGACGGTGCCGATGAAGTGACCGAACACAAGCATATGATTAAAGGCGGAGGCGCAGCACTCACTCGCGAGAAAATTGTAGCCGGTGCGGCGACCACGTTTGTGTGTATTGTTGATGAAAGCAAGCGCGTTCCTGTGTTGGGCTCGTTCCCCCTTCCCGTTGAAGTTATTCCCATGGCTCGTTCTTTCGTAGCACGAGAGCTAGTAAAGCTTGGTGGCGATCCTGAATATAGACAAGGTGTTGTCACCGATAACGGCAACGTTATTTTAGATGTTCACAACCTTGAGATTCTGAATCCTCGTGAGCTAGAACAAAAAATAAATAACATTCCTGGCGTGGTAACGAACGGCATTTTCGCACTACGAGGCGCGAACATAGTGCTAAGTGCTACAGATAGTGGTGTTGAAACCTTTAAGTGATAACTGAGTAAGACGTATAGTGCGGTGAAAAGCTATACAAAATACTACTTTCAACTTAACGCGTTTTCTGTTAGTTTCCGTTTAGACGTCTAGATGTCCTTAAAAGAAGTTCACTAAGCGTCTCAACTTTTACGTTAGTTAAGGCCAATTCCTTAATAACGAAAGCAATCAACGTGATTATAAAAGCTTGGTAGCAATAATGCCCAAGCAAGGCTTTCAGAGTTGCAAAGCGATGTCGTTGCAGCGCAGGTTATACGCAGCTTTGTGTTTAATACTGGCAGGTTTCTGAGAGTCTTGGATGGGCGGTGCAAGCAAACCAAAATTACATCAGTGAGAGATAGCGAGTTCATGAGCAAAGTTTCATTAGAGAAGGATAAGATCCGAATTTTGTTGTTGGAAGGTGTTCACCAAAGTGCTTTGGAGACACTAAAAAGCAATGGGTATAGCAATATTGAATTTCTCAAAACCTCTCTTCCTGAAGACGAGTTAATTGAGAAAATTAAAGACGCCCACTTTGTTGGTATTCGCTCGCGCACTCAAATTACAGAGAAGGTAGTTAAAGCAGCACAAAAGCTTGTGGCTATCGGTTGTTTCTGTATTGGCACCAACCAAGTTGATCTTGAAGCCACCCAACGCCGCGGCATCCCCGTGTTTAACGCGCCATTTTCCAACACTCGTTCGGTTGCAGAACTTGTACTTGGCCAAATTATCCTTTTACTTCGCCAGGTGCCGAGTAAAAATGCCAAGGCTCACCGTGGTGAGTGGGAAAAAACGGCAGTCGGCTCATATGAAGCCCGTGGTAAGACACTTGGTATCATTGGTTATGGTCATATAGGCACACAGCTGAGTATTCTTGCTGAACACCTAGGTATGCGCGTTCAGTTTTTCGATATCGAAGACAAGCTTGTGCTAGGTAATTCTGCCCAAGTAAAATCGCTTGAAAAGCTGCTTAATACCTCTGACGTTGTTTCACTTCACGTTCCTGAAACACCACAAACTCAAGATATGATTGGTGAAAAAGAACTGTCTCAAATGAAGAAAGGCAGCATTTTGATTAACGCGTCTCGCGGTACTGTGGTAGATATCGATGCGCTTGCGAAGGCATTGGAAAGCGGCCAACTAAACGGCGCTGCTATTGATGTATTCCCGGTTGAGCCTAAATCTAATACTGAAGAATTCGAGTCGCCGCTTCGCGCGTTCGATAATGTCATTCTGACCCCGCATGTGGGCGGCAGCACGCAAGAAGCGCAAGAAAATATTGGTATTGAAGTGGCGGGTAAACTCGCGAAGTACAGCGACAACGGTTCAACGCTGTCAGCCGTTAACTTCCCTGAAGTGTCACTGCCAGAACATACTGGTCGTTCACGCCTACTTCACGTACACAAAAACCAGCCAGGTATTCTTACTCAGATTAACCAAGCGTTTGCAGAAAAAGGCATCAACATCGAAGCCCAGTACCTACAAACGAACGCAGAAATTGGTTATGTAGTAGTTGATGTTAAAGAAGACCGTGGTTATGAGGCACTTGCAGAGCTTCAGCAAATTGATGGCACAATTAAGACACGTATTCTTCACTAAGAAGAGTTGTTTTAAGACTAAATAAAAACGCTGCACAATGTGCAGCGTTTTTTTATGCCTGTGATTTTACTTCAATGCGTTGAAGTGCGCAGCCCTACTTCGGTGCGCTGAGCATATAAGGTAGGCTTAGAAGAAGTTGTAAACTAAGCTAACTGCAGTTTCTGTGTCTAGTTTTTCAACGTCGTCGTCAACATTGGTGTTGTGATCAAGCTTGAAAGAAAGACGCATTGAAAGGTTACCGCTGATTGTAGCTGTAAGTGCAGACTCAGCACGAGATTTCGTGTTGTCAGAACCCACTTCGGTACTCACTGTTTGCGTAAATTTAGCGGTATCTGAAATTTTCCAAGAATAAGCCGATGACGCACGAACGATTACGCTGTCAAGATCCTCGCCATCCTGAGTTTCGATGAATGAGTAACCAGGACCAATTGAATATTCAAGGGTGTGGCGCTTGTTCTCAAGTACTTTTTGGTTCCAACCCGCCGCAATAGTTGATTGGTAATTAAAGTTACTAAAGCGGTCGTCTTCATATGAAGCGAAGCCGAATAAACGGTTATCAGGATTTTCTAGTTTGTAGTTACCCTGGGCTGAACCAAAGAACTTCTGTGCAGAAGTAAACTCGATATCTTCTTGCTCGCCTGCATCATTTTCTTGTTGAACAGTTTCCTGTTTGTACAGACCTTTTAAAACGTAGTCGTTACTCCATTTTTCAAGCTCTTGGTGAGCCTGTATACCCGCACTGATTGACGTGGTTTCAGTGTTACCTGAAGTCGAAATAAAACCTAGTTCGCCTTCCATTGTAAAAGGCTTAACTTCATCGTCCTGAGCGAAAGCGGCTGGAGAAAGAGAAATTGCAACTAAAGATGCAAGCACTTGCTTTTTCATTGAACAATCCTATTGATTATCGGTCCATTCGTTGTACTCGATACCTTTTGAACTGCAAGGCGGTACAACACGAGTTTTTAAAGAGATCTGCTAGACAGTGCCGCGAGGCGGCAAGCACTGCAAACAACGGTGCGCAGTGTACATTTTCAAAGCTCTCAGTCAATGCGAACACGGTAAAAAGCCAAAGATAACCCGTTAATTTACACTAATTGACTAAAAAAACTGATAGACCAGCGCCACGGAGGTCTCTGTGCTTAAGGCTGCGACATCTTCGGCGGTGTCTGTTTCATGGTTTAGTATGAAGGATAACTTCATCGCCAGTGAACCGAATACGTTGGCTGAAAGCGAAGTTTCTGAGCGCGATTTCATATTTTCTTCACCCGCCTCAGTGCTAACAAACTGCCTTAACTTGGCGCCTGAGCTCCAGTGGTATTTGTATTCGGCGGACGCTCTTACAATGATGCCATCGTTGACTACGCTTTCATTATCTTCTTCAGCTTCAATAAAACTGTAGCCAGGACCAATGCTATAGCGAAACTCACTGTCTTCACTGCGCCAGAGGCGCTGAGACCAGCCTGCTGCCAGCGAAGCACGGTGATCGTAACCGGTAAATTGATCGTCTTCGTAATCACCGTACATAAAAAGACGGCGACCAGGCGTCATTAGTTTATAGTCGAACTGCGCGCTAGTGAAAAAGCGCTGGGCGCTGATGTCCCGCTCTGTTGTTGGCGTACCGCTTTCTTTATAGAGCAACTCTGCGAAGTAGATACTGCTCCAATTTTCTGTTTCATGGTCCGCATTGACCGCGGCTTTCACGCTGGCAGCTGAGGTGTTTCCGGTGTTTACAAGTACACCTAGTTCACCGTCTAGCGTAAAACGAGGAATTTCGTCATCGGTGTCGGGCGTGAAGTCTGCGTGATAGAGGGTTTGTATAAGATCCCTCGCACTTGCGTGCACACACACGCAGCAACAAACAATGCCAACAACAATGCTTGGCCGGAAGATTTTTTTGAACATAATCTGATTTACGTTGAGCTTTATAGTTTTTAGATTACGTCTTAGTACGACGCTTGTTATACCAATCCTCTGGATGAGCTTTACTACATTTTGCTAATTATCAGTAAAGTAACGGAGTTGTTGCATCGAAAGCTCAGTGAATAAGCGACACAATTTTTGCCGTTTCTTGTTCGGCGTATTCAATTGAATTACTTATCACTTCCATGTTGAGACTTACTGTATTGGCTATCTCAGGGGTAAAAAGTTCAATGTCAGCGTAACTTTCTTTATTTAACTGACTTACCGTAATTCGACTTGCTAAACACAGGACGCAGATATCTACATCGGATTTATGTTTAGCTTCATCATTCATGAACGTTACCGGATAGTACAACCCAATAGGTAAGTGCCAATTTTCTAGTATGATACCGCTGCATTGAGCAAACGTAAAACCGAAATGCTCCAACTGGTTAACGTGTGGCAACACGTTCGTCTCAGCATTCAGGTATGACTGATAACGTTTAGTTTCTTTCTTGGCCACGACCAGCTCACTTAAGTTTTGCAATATACCCATTACAAAGAAGCGTTCTGCTCCGCGCACGTTAAGTCTCATCGCAAGACTTTTGGCTACCATGCCGCAATACACTGATGCATACCAATGTTTGTCTAAATTTATTAACTTAGTATCAAAGCGTTTAAATGCTGTGCTGGCAGTTTCTGCAATTACCAAGTTATACAGGGCTTCGCCTCCAATCACACTGATTGCTTTGGCAACAGATTCTACTTGAGAAGGAAACCGAAACAGCGAGCTATTCGCCAGCCTTAGTACCTTCGCTGTGAGAGAAGGATCAGCACTTATAAGCTCGCCAATATCCTCGGCGCTGGAACGGGGATCGTCTAATGTTGAACGCAGGCGCACGCAAATATCCGGTAACGTAAATGATTTCGCGGCATACGAAACATACTTATCTAACGACATCTAGAAACTCTCAGTCTACTTTTTACAAACTCAAGGCCGCTTACTCTGAACTTGGCGGATCATCAAACAGCGTGAACTGCCCAATTGATTCCCCCAGCTCTTTTTGCTGTTGCTTGCGAGCGCGCGTCAGCACCGCTTTTTTGCGCCGAGCACAGGCGCTGATTATTTTACGTTTAGTTGCATCATCAACCTTAAGCCAGTACAGGCGCTCGTCGCGACTTCGATAGCACCCTTTACAGAACCCCCTTGGACCTGACTCACACACACCAATGCATGGGCTTGGAATTTCAAAAAACTCCAGCTGTTGGGATTGTGATTTTTGTTCCGTCATGTCAGTGGCATAACCTTCAAAAGGTGAAACGAATACCACTTGGGCTGCATTTTCAAGCAAGCAACAGTGGCCACGCTTTAGCTTTATCAATATAAATTAAAACGCATACTCCAACATCTAGCCACTAGACATTAGCAGTAAGGCATCCCAATCTTCTAAGCCACGCTGCTTTAAAACTAAGCAATTCGACTCGCAGGCCTTTTCGATATGACAAAGCATAGCACGAAATACGGCCTGTTGACTGCTATACCATGTTCGAAAGCCTGATGCGCTAGTCGATAAGTGTGTATTCGATTGTAGAAACCACGCGCACTTTCTTTATATGTGGATGATGACTGTCGCGACTAGAAATACTGAACTGCCCTTGGTTAGCGCGCTTAATTTTGCCCAAAGTACTTTTTGAATCTTTGGCAAATTTTTCCGCAACCTCTCTCGCATTGAGCGTAGCTTCTTCAATCATTTCCGGCTTTACTTCGTTTAAGCGGGTAAATACATAGTCGGGCTGAGCGCGGTAGCTTTGGTCTGATAATACAATACCAGTTTTAATTAACTCCCCAATTTGCTGCATAAGCGCTCGCACCTTTTCAACATCATTTGAAAAGACAGTAACGGTTTGAATGGCACTGTAGCGAAATGGCGCTTTTTCACTACTTCCGTATTGTTGCGCCAATTTGTCATTTATTTCAGGCTTTCCAATAGTAATGCTTTCTGCTGAAATGCCCTTCTCTTCTAAAAAGCTAGCCACCTGAAGGCTATTCTTTTCAATATGTTCATACAGTTGAGGTAAGTCATTGCCCGCGTCGACAAATTGAATAGGCCAAATAACCTGATCAGCAATGTATTCTCGCTCTGACAATCCTTTTACGGTTACTACTCTATCCCACGTTTGCATATCGTTCATGGCAGAAGACACCTGAACACCAAGTAAAGACACAGCAACCACCATGCCCATCGCCATTACTATCGCCGCACCTATTTTCATTCGAATCTCCATTCTTTCTGTTTTCAACAGGATACAAGCGAATATAAGCTTTTCGGTTTCACAAAACGAGATAAAAGCTGACCAATGGTGGCAAAAAAAAGGCCACTCAAATGAGTGGCCTAAAGAGCCCCTTAAGAGGGCAACGCTTGGGTAGACGGGAGAGTTAACCTTTACGCTGTATCAGGTAATAAAATACCGGAGTTAAGATAAGTCCAAATACGGTAACACCAATCATGCCTGAGAATACTGCCACACCCATGGCCTGACGCATTTCAGAGCCGGCACCGGTTGATACCGCCATTGGCAGCACACCCATGATGAAAGCAATGGATGTCATTAGTATTGGACGAAGACGTAATCGACTTGCTTCTTTAATGGATGAAAGCGCGTCCATCCCCTTGTCTTGTAGCTCTTTTGCAAACTCGACAATAAGAATGGCGTTCTTCGTTGCAAGGCCAACCAGTACAATCAAACCTATTTGGGTAAAAATATTGTTGTCGCCGCCATAAACTTGCACACCAATAAGCGCGCTCAGCAAGGTCATGGGAACAATCAATATGATTGCCAGTGGCAAACGCAAGCTTTCGTATTGTGCAGCCAGTACTAAGAACACCAAAAGCACAACTAATGGGAATACAAACGCTGATGCATTACCCGCTAATATTTGCTGATAGGTGATCTCAGTCCACTCGTAAGTCATGCCAAGAGGTAACGTTTCAGCCAGTATTTCTTCAATAGCAGCCTTCGCTTGGTCAGACGAATAGCCTGGCGCTGCTGCACCGTTTATTTCAGCGGTGACGTATCCGTTATAGTGCATAACACGGTCAGGGCCTGCACTGTGCTCAATGTTCAAGAATGAGCCAAGCGGGATCATCTCACCTCGTGCATTACGCACTTTAAACTGCGTAATGTTCTCAATATCCTGACGGTATTGGGCATCAGCTTGTACATTTACTTGGTAAGTTCTACCGAACAAGTTGAAGTCGTTCACGTATAACGAACCTAAGTAGCCCTGCATGGTGGTAAACAAGGTATCGATGTTTACACCTTGGCTTACCGCTTTTTCACGGTCTACATCCACATCGAGCTGAGGTACAGCAACAGTGAAGCTAGTGAATGCATCGGTAAGCGCTGGGTGTGCCCACGCTTTGCCGATCACTTCTTGCGTTACACGCTCAAGTTCTTCAAAGCCTAGGTTCCCTCTGTCTTCGACCTGTAAACGGAAACCACCAATCGTGCCTAACCCCATTACTGGTGGCGGCGGGAATATTGCCACAAAGGCACCTTTTATAGACCCAAAGTTCTGGTTAAGCTGTGCAGCAATGGCGCCACCAGATAGATCAGGCGTCGTTCTTTTATCAAAGTCAGTCAGCGTTGCAAACAACACGCCTGAGCTTGGACTATTGGTAAACCCGTTAATATTCAAGCCAGGGAATGCAATTGCATCTTCAACACCAGGGTGTTCCATAGCAATACGAGACATTTCACGGATCACCTCTTCAGTTCTGTCTAAGCTTGCTGCATTAGGCAGTTGAGCAAAGGCGACCAAATACTGCTTATCTTGCGGCGGAACATAGCCTGTTGGTGTATTGGCAAACTGGAAGTAAGTGAGCCCTAACAGACCCGCGTAAAGCACCATGATGATACTGCTCTTGCGGATAAGCCCACCCACAGCACCAGTGTAGCGCTTTGAGTTACGGTCAAAGAAACGGTTAAACGGTGAAAATACAAAGCGGCCAAACACTTTATCCATTAAACGGGTTAACCAGTCATTCGCTTTACCGTGAGGTTTTAACAGCAATGCAGATAATGCAGGGCTAAGCGTTAACGAGTTAATTGCAGAAATTACCGTAGAGATAGTAATTGTTAGCGCAAACTGCTTATAGAACTGCCCAGTAAGACCGCTCATGAAAGCAGTAGGTACGAATACCGCAGCAAGTACCAGTGTTGTGGCAATGATAGGACCGGTTACTTCTTTCATTGCTTGTACGGTGGCTTCAAACGGCGCTTTGCCTTCAGAGATATTACGCTCTACGTTTTCGACAACAACGATGGCGTCGTCCACAACAATACCGATTGCCAACACTAGACCAAACAGCGACAGTGCATTCAGCGAGAAGCCCATTAGCTGCATAAAGGCGAACGTTCCCACAAGTGAAATAGGTACTGCAACGAGTGGGATAATAGATGCACGCCATGTTTGTAAGAACAGTACAACAACAAGTACAACTAACAATACAGCTTCAAGAAGTGTACTAATTACCGCTTCAATCGAACCGCGAACAAATACGGTAGGGTCGTAGGCAATTTCGTATTCAAGGCCTTCAGGGAACGCCTTAGACAGTTCCGCCATGCGAGCGCGAACGTCATCTGAAATTTGGATTGCATTAGAGCCTGGTGCTTGGAAAACCGGCACCGCTGCCGCAGGGTTATTGTTAATAAGTGAACGCAGTGCATAAAACTCTGAACCTAGTTCGATACGCGCAACGTCTTTAAGACGGGTTATTTCACCATTCTCACCCGACTTAACAATAATATTTTCAAATTCGGCTTCATCTTTTAAACGGCCGCGCACATTGATAAGCAGCTGAAATTCGCTGGTACCCGTAGGCTGTGCACCAAGGCTACCTGCCGCCGCTTGCTGGTTTTGGTCGGCAATAGCTGCTGCCACATCGCCAGGGTTTAACTGGAGCGCAGCCAGTTTGTTAGGGTCTAACCATACTCGCATGCTGAATTCACCAGCACCGAACAGGCGCACTTGCCCAACGCCATTGATTCGCGCTAGCTCGTCTTTAACAAACTGATCAGCATAGTTTGAAAGATAAAGCATGTCATAACGATTATCAGGCGACGTCAGGTGCACTACCATGGTTAAATCTGGTGACGATTTTTCAGTTACCACACCTAAGCGCTGCACTTCTTGAGGTAAACGCGGTGTCGCGCGATTTACACGGTTTTGTACCAGCGTTGTGGCTTCATCTGGATCCGTACCAATGGCAAACGTAATTGTTAGCGTCATACGGCCATCACTGGTTGCCTGTGATGACATATACAGCATGTTTTCAACACCGTTAATTTCTTGTTCTAGCGGCGTTGCAACTGTTTCGGCGATAACTTCTGGGTTTGCACCGGGATAATTCGCAGTTACCACCACGGTAGGCGGCACTACTTCTGGGTATTCAGTGATAGGCAGTTGCCAGACAGCAATTGCACCACCTATAAAAATAAGTAGGGAAAGCACGCCCGCAAAAATCGGGCGGCTAATGAAAAACTGCGAAATGTTCATTACTTAAGACCTGCTGTTGCTGTACCTGTGGCAAATGAACCACCAGATAAAACATCCTCATACTGCGCCATGTTTTGGGTTACTTGTGTTGCATTATCAACACGTGACTGCCAGCTAGATAAGTTTGCCAAAGCATCTTCATCACCCATAGGCACTTCGTTAGCGGCAACTTGGGCACCAGGGCGAACGCGCTGTAAGCCATCAACCACAATGGTGTCGTTTACATTCAAGCCGCTTGTGATGATGCGCATGCTACCCACTTTGTCGCCTAGCTTAACCGCACGGTATTCCACTTTACTTTCGTCGTTTACAACCAGTACAAACTTATTATTAAGATCTGTGCCGATAGCTTTTTCTTTAATAAGTATGCCCTGTTCATCGGTGTCACCTGCCAATTTTAAGTGTGCAAATAATCCCGGAATTAAACGACCTTCTTCGTTATTAAATACGGCGCGAACGCGAAGTGTGCCGGTGCTACCGTTAACCTGGTTGTCGATGAAATCAATTTGACCCCAGTGGTTATAATCAGACTCGTTAGCAAGGCGCATCGCTACTGGCTGCTCGCTCACTGCTGTTGAAGCCGCTGATTTATCGGTTAGATAGTTTAGGTAGGTCTGCTCATCAATATCGAAATACGCATATAAACGGTCGGTTGATACGATGCGAGTCAACTCTGTTTGTCCTGCGGTAACAAAGTTACCTTCAGTGATGTTTGCGCGAGAAATACGTCCAGAAATAGGTGCTTCAACACGAGCAAAGCCTCGATTTAGGCGCGCTACTTCAAGTGCGGCTTGCGTTTGGTTTAAGCTTGCAAGCGCTTGGTTTTTCTCAGCTAAACGGGCATCAAGAACTTCTTCAGAAACCGCCTGGGTTTTACGAAGTTTAAAAGCACGGCTATAGTTTTGCTCAGCCAACTGAACGCGACTTTTGGCTTCTTCAAGCTGTGCAGTCAATCGATCAACTTCTGCTTTAAACGTGCGGTTATCAATTAAGAATAGAGTTTGCCCTTGTTCGACATATTCGCCTTCGTCAAATGCAACAAAGTCAATATAGCCCGACACGCGAGGGCGAAGCGCTACAATTTGTGGAGACTCTAAACGGCCTGTAAAATTATCCCACTCGGTTAAACGCTGAGACACTACCGTTGCCACATCAACTGGAACACCAGCATTTGTGCCAGCGCTCATTGATTGACTTGGATCCTGCTCGTCACCACCACATGCAGCGACAAGCGCAGTTAGGCTTACTATTGCCAATAGACGGGTAAAAGTTTTCATTGCAAGATTCTCTTAAAAATTAAACTAAAGTTTGATGCTGTGCATTATGTATCGCCACCAACAATAAAAATAATTATCTTTTTATATGCAACACATCATATGATATTATATATTGAAAATCGGGCTGACAGAGACAACCGCTTTTAAAGATTGAGAAGAATGGTTTCGCAGAGAAAATGAGAATAACCGTATAAAAAGCGAGAGCTTAGGGAAATCAACGGTTACAGCGATACAGTGTACCAGTGTCGCTCGTCGCATTCATTTGGAAAATAAATGCTTTTAGCTATAACCTATAACTAAACTATGTCAGTTAAATTACATAGCCAAAAACGCAGTAAATGGCAGCTTTTTTCATTGTTCGATAGGTGAAAGTAGACTGTCCGCAATAGACACCGGAGACAACCATGCGTCCACATGATTTAAATTTATTGATGATTTTTGATGCCATCATGACCGAGGGTGCAATTACCCGCGCAGCTGACAGGCTGTCGATGACGCAACCTGCGGTATCTAACGCACTTTCTCGTATGCGCACAGCTTGGAAAGATGAACTGTTCGTTAAAGACGGCCGTGGTATTCAGCCTACCTCATTTGCTAAAAATTTATGGAGTCAGATTCAGGGCCCTTTAGGCGAACTCGAAGTCGCCGTTAACCCAACTGACTTTAACCCTGCAACAGCTAAGCGTACCTTTCGTATAGCTGCAACTGACAGCATCGTTTCTATGGTGTGGGGGCCGCTACGCAAAGTGATTGAGAATGAAGCGCCAGGTATTAACATCCATGCCATTCCTAATTACGACATGGAAACCGACAAAATACTCAAGGACGCTGAAGCAGAGCTCACTTTCTCTAAATATCAGAAGCCTGGCTCTGTTATTCATGCCGAACATGTTCTCGACCCAAGCTGGGTTGTGGTAATGCGCCCCGATCATCCATTAGCAAAATCTCAATTGACTTTAGAAGACTTTGTCGCGGCTGATCATCTTCTGGTTTCTGTTACAGGCGATGTGACTGGCCCTACAGATCAGGTGTTGGCGAATTTAGGCCTTAAACGCCGCGTGGCAATGTCAGTAAACCAGTTTTATAACGCTACACCGTTATTAAAAGAGAGCAACCTTATTTGTGTAGCACCGTCTTTGGTAATGGAAAAAGAAATTTTCTCAGGGGAACTGGCGGTATTTGAAACGCCAATAGAAATTGTCAGCTCTCCGCTATCTGTGATGTGGCACAAACGTCAGGATCAAGACGCCGGTTTACAGTGGCTTAGAGGACTCGTAGTTAGATTTATTCGCGAGCGTGTACAACGTCATGAAATGCTGCTCTCTCAATGCTGTAGAAAAGCCTATTGCGCCGAAACGGTTAAGCGCTTTATGGACCAGCGCAATATGGACTGCGAAGAATTTACGCCAGCGCATTTGAAAACGCCCAGCAATGATGAAATGGACGAAAGACGCGACACAGTAGCGGTTGGAAAAGAAACGGCTTAATACTAGCCTGCTTAGTTAACTACCCACTCGGCGAGACTTAACATGTTCGTCATCGCGTTGCGTTATCGCAGGTAAAGTGGTTCTAAAGCATTCAAAGCCCTAATAAAAAAACCGCTCAATGAGCGGTTTTTTCGTAGTTCGAACAAAGAAGCTAATTTACTTCTTTTTCTTTGCTTTCGGGTTTGGCAGGTCAGTAATACTTCCTTCGAAGATTTCAGACGCAAGACCAATTGATTCGTTAAGCGTTGGGTGAGCGTGGATAGTCAATGCTACGTCTTCAGCGTCAGCACCCATCTCAATAGCTAGGCCGATTTCGCCAAGCATTTCGCCCGCGTTGGTACCTACCATAGCACCACCGATTACGCGGCCCGTTTCTTTTTCGAAAATCATCTTGGTCATACCGTTAGTTGCATCAGATGCAATTGCACGGCCTGAAGCAGCCCATGGGAACGTCGCTGTTTCATAGCTTACGCCCTGCTCTTTCGCTTCTTTTTCAGTTAGACCAACCCAAGCAACTTCTGGCTCAGTGTACGCTACTGAAGGAATAGCACGTGGGTCGAAGTAATGCTTCTGTCCAGCAATAACTTCTGCAGCAACGTGACCTTCGTGAACCGCTTTGTGCGCAAGCATTGGCTGACCTACAAGGTCACCGATTGCGAAGATGTGGTCAACGTTAGTACGCATTTGCTTATCAACGTTGATGAAGCCACGCTCGTCAACGTTTACGCCAGCCGCATCTGCGCCAACTAGCTTACCGTTTGGCTTACGACCAACAGCAACAAGTACTTTGTCGTAGCGCACTGGCTCAGCAGGTGCGTTCTTACCTTCAAATGTTACGTACAAGCCATCGTCTTTTGCTTCAACCGCAGTCACTTTGGTTTCAAGCATGATGTTAAACTTGTCTTTGTAGTCTTTCATGAACACTTTCATGATGTCTTTGTCAGCTGCTGGAATTAGCTGATCTAAGAATTCAACTACATCAATGTTCGAGCCAAGTGCTTCGTACACAGTACCCATTTCTAGACCGATGATACCACCGCCTAGTACTAGCATTTTCTCTGGAATGTCTTTCATTTCCAGTGCGCCAGTTGAGTCGATTACACGATCATCTTCTGGGATGAACGGTAGGCTTACTGGCTCAGAACCCGCAGCGATAATCGCTTTCTCGAAAGTAATAGTAGTAACGTCGTCACCATTTTTTACTTCTAGGGTGTTTGCGCCTGTAAATTTACCGAAGCCTTGTACATGCTTGGTTTTACGCATTTTAGACATACCGCTAAGGCCATTTGTCAATTGCTTAACAACGCCGTCTTTGTATTCGCGGATTTTATCTAAATCGATGGTAGGCTCGCCAAACGATACACCGTGGCTAGCAAGGTGCTTCGCTTCTTTCATCACTTTAGCAACGTGAAGAAGGGCTTTTGAAGGGATACAGCCAACGTTAAGACAAACACCACCAAGCGTGTCGCGAGAGTCTACGATAACTGTTTCAATACCTAAGTCAGCCGCACGGAATGCTGCTGAATAACCGCCAGGGCCGCCGCCCAGTACCACCAATTGCGTTTTAATTTCGCTCATTGTGAACCTCAATCCTGTTCTTGTAGGGTCATGCTATTACTTTTGTGTAATAGCATAACCTAAATGCCACCAAATGGGCTTATAAAATCGTCGAAAATGTTACTGATATTGTAAACTTTTTCGACCTTTTATTTAAAGTATGATTCTGCGTAAGTCAGTTAGGTTTGCAGCAACCTCAGTAGAGAATCTTGCACCTACCGCACCATCGATGACTCGGTGGTCGTATGACAGGCTTAGCGGCACCATTAAGCGCGGCTCAAACTCTTTACCATTCCACTTAGGCTTCACCTCAGACTTAGACACACCTAATATGGCGACTTCTGGTGCATTTACAATAGGCGTAAACGCCGTGCCACCAATACCACCTAGACTAGAGATAGTGAACGTTCCACCCTGCATGTCAGCCGCTTTAAGCTTGCCTTCACGGGCTTTCTTAGATGTTTCAATAAGCTCTTGAGACAGCTGCTCAATACCTTTCTTATTCACGTCACGAATAACAGGTACAACAAGGCCTCCCGGTGTTTCAACCGCAATACCAATGTTGATAAACTTCTTAATGATTAAGCTCTCGCCGTCGTCAGACAGTGATGAGTTGAATACTTCGTATTTCTCAAGCGCTTTCGCTACCGCTTTCATAACGAATACTAGTGGTGTGATCTTAAGACCAGACTTAATTTTCGCGTGGTAAGCGTTTTGCTCTTTACGGAATTCTTCAACTTCAGTGATATCTGCTTCGTCGAACTGCGTAACGTGCGGGATAGTCGCCCAGTTACGGTGTAAGAACGGTCCAGAGATCTTTTGAATTCGAGAAAGCTTTTGTTCTTCAATCTCGCCAAACTTGCTGTGATCAACAGGCTTAACCGGAACGATTTGAAGTACGTTGTCGCCCACAGGAGCACTGCCTGAAGCTGCTGCTGTGCGAGGTTTCGCAAGCTCAGCTTTCACATAGGCTTGAACGTCTTCTTTCAAGATACGGTTTTTAGGACCAGAGCCGTTAACTTGAGTAAGGTCTACACCAAACTCACGAGCAATACGGCGAACCGAAGGAGAAGCATGTGCTTTACCTGTATTCTTGGCTTCTGGCGCTGGAGGCACAGGAGAGCGACCTTGCGAGGCTTCCTGCTGTGACGCTTGTTGAGTCTCGTCTTGCTGTGAGTCTTGTTTAGTCTCTTCTTGCTTAGGCGCTTCAGCAGGCTTTTCAGCTGCACTTGAAGACGAGCCACCGCTGGTCTCAAGCTTAACAACCAAGGTGCCTTGCTTAACTTTGTCACCCGCTTTGATAAAGACTTCTTTAATCGTACCTGCATGTGTTGACGGCACATCCATGGTCGCTTTATCAGTTTCTAGCGTAATTAGGCCGTCTTCTTTTTCAACGGTATCGCCAGCTGATACAAGTACGTCGATAACGTCAACTTCACCGTCTTCACCAATATCTGGTACAGCAACTTCGATAGTCTCGCTACCTGCAGACGCCGCTGGCGCTGATTCTTGCTTTGCACTTTCTGGCGCAGCCGGTGCAGATGCTTCAGAAGAAGCATCGCTAGACGCCGATTCACTTGAAGACGAGCCTGAGCCCGCTACTTCCAGCTTGATCACTACCGTACCTTCTTTCACTTTATCGCCAGTACTGATGAATACTTCTTTCACCGTACCTGCGTGTGTTGAAGGAACGTCCATGGTTGCTTTATCGGTTTCAAGGGTAATTAGCCCATCTTCTTTTTCAATGGTGTCGCCCACTGAAACCAATACGTCGATTACGTCTACTTCGTCGTCAGAACCGATATCCGGTACTGCAACTTCAATTACTTCGCTGCTGCCAGACGCAGCTGGCGCTGCTTCTGACTTGCTTTCGTCTTTTGGTGCTTCTTCTTGCTTAGGTGCATCTTCTTTAGAAGATTCATCTGAAGCGTTTTCTTCAGACGCGCCTTTATCGGCACTGTCACCATTGGCAACTTTCATTTCACCAATCACATCGCCTTCTTTGATTTTATCGCCTACTGATACAGTCAGGCTTACAATCTCACCTTCAAACGGTGCTGGGATGTCCATTGACGCCTTGTCACTTTCAACAGTAACAACGCCTTCATCAGCCTCAATGTTGTCGCCTACGGCAACACATAGCTCGATAACTTCAACTTCGTCACCGCCTACGTCGGGTACGATAATCTTTTGAATATCTGACATATGTAAAATACCTTATCTGGCTTACGCGTAAAGTGGGTTAAGTTTTTCAGCGTTAATTTCAAAACGCTTAATGGCTTCTGCTACCACTTTCTTCTCAACGTCACCGCGCTGAGCCAATTCGTAAAGTGATGCCACCACAATGTATGACGCATTAACTTCAAAGTGAGTACGCAAGTTTTCACGGCTATCGCTTCGACCGAAACCGTCTGTACCTAGGCAGCGGTATTCAGTTTCGATGAACGCACGTACTTGGTCTGAGTAGTTCTTCACATAGTCAGTGGCAGAAATCGCAGGACCTGCGTCTTTCGTAATTACCTGACCAATGTAAGGTACTTTTTGCTCAGCTTCTGGGTTTAGCATGTTCCAGCGTGCTACGTCTTGGCCTTCACGCGCTAGCTCGTTGAACGAGGTCACTGAGTAAACGTCAGAAGATACGTTGTAGTCTTCGCATAGTATCTGGGCCGCTTTACGCACTTCGTTCAAGATAGTACCTGAGCCCATCAGCTGTACGTTAAGCTTAGACTTGTCGTTTTCAACACGCTCAAGCTTGTAGATACCTTTAATGATCTGCTCAGCAACATCATCACCTTCTGGCATTGCAGGGTGCTGATAGTTCTCGTTCATCAACGTTAGGTAATAGAAGATATTTTCATTGTTACCGTACATGCGACGTAGACCGTCTTGAACGATAACTGCTACTTCGTAACCATACGTTGGGTCGTAAGTAATACAGTTAGGAATTAGGTTCGCTTGAACATGTGAGTGGCCGTCTTGGTGCTGTAGACCTTCACCGTTAAGTGTGGTTCTACCCGCAGTTGCGCCTAAAAGGAAACCACGTGCTTGGCTATCGCCTGCCGCCCATGCAAGGTCACCAACACGTTGGAAACCAAACATTGAGTAGTAAATGTAGAACGGAATAGTGGTAGCGTTACACGTTGAGTAAGATGTACCCGACGCAACCCACGATGCCATTGCACCTAGCTCGTTAATACCTTCTTGTAATACCTGACCTTTCTTATCTTCGCGATAGTAAGCTACTTGGTCGGCATCTTGCGGTACGTATTTCTGGCCTTCATTGGCGTAAATACCTACCTGACGGAACAAGCCTTCCATACCAAATGTACGGGCTTCATCAGGAATAATTGGCACAATACGCTTACCAATTTTCTTATCTTTCAATAGCGCGTTAAGTACACGTACGAACGTCATGGTTGACGATACTTGACGGTCACCTGAACCTTTTAAGATGGCGTCGAATGCACTTAGCTCAGGAATTTCAAGCTGCTCTTCAGCCTGTTCACGGCGAGAAGGCAAGTAACCGCCTAGTGCTTCACGACGCTCACGAAGGTACTTCATTTCTTCGCTGTCTTCGTCGAACTTGAAGTATGGCAGGTCAGCAATCTTGTCGTCTGCTACTGGAATATTGAAACGGTCACGGAACGCTTTGATTGAATCAACGTCCATTTTCTTCACGTTGTGCGCTACGTTTTGTGCTTCACCTGATGCACCAAGACCGAAACCTTTAACCGTTTTAGCAAGGATTACCGTTGGACGATCTTTCGTATCAATGGCTTTTTGGTAAGCCGCGAATACTTTAACTGGATCGTGGCCACCACGGTTCAAGCGCCAGATGTCGTCGTCAGACATGTTCGCTACAAGTGCCGCTGTTTCAGGATACTTGTTGAAGAAGTTTTCACGGGTGTACTTGCCGCCTTTGGCTTTACAGTTCTGGTATTCACCGTCTACCGTTTCGCCCATAAGCTGAATTAGCTTGCCAGATTTATCACGAGCTAATAGCTCATCCCAGTAGCTACCCCAAATAACTTTCACTACTTCCCAGCCAGCGCCGCGGAACGTACCTTCAAGTTCTTGGATAATTTTGCCGTTACCACGTACCGGGCCGTCTAGGCGCTGAAGGTTACAGTTGATAACAAACGTTAGGTTGTCTAGGCCTTCACGAGAAGCAAGACCAATTGCACCCAAGCTCTCTGGTTCATCACACTCACCGTCACCCATGTAGCAGTAAACGCGCTGACCTGAACAGTCTTTGATACCACGGTTAGTTAGGTACTTAAGGAAGCGCGCTGTGTAGATAGCTTGAAGTGGACCAAGACCCATAGATACGGTTGGGAATTGCCAGTAGTCTTTCATTAAGTGAGGGTGTGGGTATGACGACAGACCATCGCCAGCACACTCTTGGCGGAAGTTGTTTAACTGTTCTTCAGTTAAATTGCCTTCCATATATGAGCGCGCATAAATACCTGGAGAAATATGACCCTGTGCGAAAATAAAGTCGCCGCCTTGGTTCTCGTTAGGCGCTTTGAAGAAGTGGTTAAAGCCCACATCGTAAAGCATAGCCGATGATGCGAAGCTACCAATGTGGCCACCAAGCTCTAGGTCTTTTTTAGATGCACGCAATACAATCATCAATGCGTTCCAACGAATCGCCGCACGGATGCGCGCTTCGATGGTCAAGTCACCAGGCATTTTTGGCTCTTGCGCTGCTGGGATAGTATTGATGTAGGCAGTAGTTGCGTCATACGGTAGATGCGCTCCGCTGCGACGAGCTTTATCAATAAGTTTTTCGAGTAAATAGTGGGCGCGTTCTACGCCTTCCTCTTCTAAAACCGACTCAAGCGCATCAATCCACTCTTTAGTTTCTTGAGGATCTACATCTTGGTGCATCATATCAGACATGGTGCCATCCTATTTTTTGCTTATATAGAAAATCCTCCCTTAGCATTGCCTCTACTCTTAAAGGCGCTAAAAGAAGGAAAACTAAATTACGTTGTACTCACAGTGACCCAATCTGGCTCACCTGCTTTTGCAGTGGCACAGGAAAAACCTGACCGGCCTCTGCGAATGAATAGCTATCTAGCCCTTATCTTATAAAAAGTAAGACTAGTAACTAAATCTCTAATCGTCGCAATGCGCGCTGTACGCGGGTATCGCGTTGATTAATGGTTAATAGCGTTTTTTCAATAAACGCCAAATGCGTATTACATGCCTGACGCGCAGCTTCAGGGTCGCGAGAAGCAATGGCTTCTACAATTTCACGACGCTGCTTAGCAATGTCTTCCACCGCTTCAGGGTGCGCTGCCAGCATGTCAAAGTTTCGTTCAATATTGTCCACCAGCATGCTTTGCATGGTGCTCATTACGTGCAACAACACCATATTGTGTGATGCTCTTGCCATAATGATATAAAACTGTCCTAGCGCCTCAGCTTGGGCACGCTTGCTTTCGTGCGCTTTAGGCGTAGGTACGTCGTTCAGCGCTTGCTTCAATGCGTTGTAATCTTCAGGTTGACCACGAAGTGCTGCATAGTACGCCGCCATCCCTTCAAGCGCATGACGAAATTCAAGCAAATCAAATTGAGTTTCAGGACGCTGGCTAACTAAGTCCATTAGGGGGTCTGTCATGGCAGAATTAAGGTTGCGATTAACAAACGTACCGCCGCCTTGCTTACGTTCTACCAACCCACGTGCCTGTAAATTACCAATGGCTTCCCTAAGCGAAGGTCGCGATACATCAAATTCAAGCGCAAGCTCTCTCTCTGGCGGTAATTTCTGACCAGCCAATAACGTACCGTCGAGTATCATTGACTCGAGTTGCTCGGTAATCACATCAGAGAGTTTTTTTCGCTGCTGCCGCATGCGCTCTACGTATCCTTTTATTTAAACCGTGCTCTATAACAATAGCGACGTTATAAGAGCGGTGAATGTAAAAAATAACCGTGGAATATTTAATCACAAACACAATTGGTAATACCATTTTACCTATCTAGTTTAAGGCAGATCGATTTCGAGGTAAATACTCACAAGCATAGCAAAGCATTTACCTTTTGCTGGGTGTTAAGCTTTATTGTTGAATTTGTTAAGAAAAATCAGTAACCGCAAACTGGTCTGATGAGGAAGGGAGAATGCAGTAATAGGGGCAAAGCGCCTGATCTACATACAATTAATAAATAGACCAAACGCCCTTCTAAGCCAAGTAGGCTAGTAAATGTTAAAAATAATGACTATGCAAGACTGCCTACAAGCGTGAGCGCTGATGTTATTACAAGAAGAAAAATAACATTACGTTTTGCTAACTTTACAAGCACCTTCGGTTCTATTGCTGCATTTTCAGCCTGCAACTGCTGTTCATCAGGCGTTAGAATCTCAGCTTTCGAAGAAATTTGTGTAAGCACATCGTATGCAGGTACATCGAACTGAAGTGCATACTTAATCCACTCAGGCAACGCTCGTGAGAAATGTCCCATCATCAGCATGCCAAAAGCGGTCACGCGAACAGGAATATAATCAAGCGCAAACATCAATCTTCCCGCAGCGGCTTTTAAAGGGTGATTTGCATCACACAATGCCTCGGTTGTGCTTCGGCTCAAGCTATAAAACAGCGCGCCAGGTGCACCAAAAGCAATAAACCACAGCATCACAGCGGCATAGTGTTGATAGTTAAGCCAGGTAAGGTGTTGGCCAAAAGTTTTGCCTTCTGTACCCGCACTTCCGTCACTGTCTGATTGACTTGCACAATGCCCTAATTGGTCGGTGTACATACTGCACGCCTGAAGGTCACCTCGGTCAGCAGCATTCAAAAAACTCTTGTAGACGGCTCGCAATGCAGGGCAGCCAATACAGATGAACAAAATTATGCTTTGCTCTATAAACGTAAGAAATGCGCCAAGTACCCAGTATTCAATTGCTCCCAGCACTACAGCGGGAAGTAAAAGAAAGAAATAAAGTGCTGTGGATGAGGCCTTTTTACTCCCCTCCTCACCTTCATTTCCTTCTTGAAACTTAATCAACCCTTTATCTTGAAGAAAAGCACGATATTGAGCGGCATACTTTTCAATATGCCAATTAGGTGTTTTTGTTATCAACCGCTCGAGGCTGAGAACTAATAGCAAGCTCATTAACATCATAGGTATTGAGTTTCCTTTTTTCTGCAGTGCGGATTAGTTAAATTATTTAAACCCAGCAACGCGCATTCTATATCTTGCCCAATCGAAAGATGCACCAGGGTCAGTTTTTCGCCCTGGTGCTATATCATTATGGCCTACGATACGCCCTAAAGTGATCCGAGGATAGTATCTCGTAATAAAATCAGTGAGTTCGCCAAGGGCTTGGTACTGTGCATCGGTGTAATGCAACGTATCAGTACCTTCAAGTTCAATACCTATAGCATAGTCGTTACAGCGGCTGCGGCCTTGAAATGAAGACAGGCCCGCGTGCCATGCCCGCTGTTCAAAGGGCACAAATTGCTCTATTTCACCCGTTCGATAAATTACACAATGAGCAGAGACCCGTAACCCAGCAATTTCTCTATAGAAAGGATGTTCATCAGGATTGAGGGTTCCGGTAAACAATTGGCGAATGCCCGGCGTACCAAACTGTGAAGGAGGTAGTGAAATATTGTGTATCACTAACAGGCTAATGTCTGCGCTGTCAGGACGGGCATCATAATGCGGACTTGCTGTGTACTTTGCTTCGTTGTAAAGCACCATAGTATTTGCTTCGATAATTGATTTTCTACGTTATAGCCTACATTGTATATGGATATAAGTGTATAGGGCTATACATTGCATTCTAACAAGCTAATCAGCACGTTAGTCCTTTGCTTAAGAGATTACGCCGAGTATTTAGCAATACGAAAAGCGGTGCCCCACTATTATAAGAAAGGTAGAAGCATGAATGAACAACAAGACCCGACAGCGTCAACGGGTAAATGGATGGTTGCGCTTACTTGGATTTGCGGTTTTGGTCTACTGGTTTTTATTTTCTCAGATCTTCTAGAAAAACAAATTAACCCAAATAGCGAACCAACATCAGAGCGTATTGGTTCACAGACCGAAGTCCGACTTAAGCAAAATCGCCAAGGTCACTATGTGACAACAGGTTATATTAATGGTGAGGAAGTCGTATTTCTTGTTGATACGGGTGCCACTGACGTGGCCGTTCCCGCTCATTTGGCTAACAAGCTTCAACTCAAAGCGGGTCGAGAAGGGTTAGCCAGCACAGCTAACGGCGTGGTAAGAGTCGCCGAATCGACCATTGAAACTTTGCGCATTGGTAAAATTGTGGTGCGCGATGTAAAAGCAAACTTAAACCCCGGTATGCAAGATGACCATATATTGCTGGGAATGAGTGTTCTTCGCCAATTAGAGTTTACTCAGCGCGGAGAATGGTTAATATTGCGTACCCTTTAAATACACAGATAGCATAGATCATAGCGATGAAGATGACATCACCAGACATGCAAGCGATTCGAAAGCAAGTATCGAACGCGCTTATTGAAGATCTTGGCGGCGAATTAAATGCTGCAAACGACATTACGGCGAACCTGATAGATGAAAGCGTTAATGCAAAAGCCACTATTATTACGCGAGAGCCTTGCGTGGTATGTGGAATCGCATGGGCAAACCAAGCGTTTGCACTAATCGACGAGTCGGTGTCGCTAACGTGGCATGTAAAAGATGGTGACAAGGTTGATGCCAACACCGTACTGGTTAGTTTGGAAGGCTCTGCTCGCGCGATATTGACGGCAGAACGTACGGCGCTTAACTTCCTACAAACCCTGTCAGCAACCGCCACTGTTACTGCCTTTTACGCTAAGTTTTTAGATGGCTCCAACACCAAAATTCTCGATACCCGCAAAACGTTGCCAGGTCTGCGGCACGCACAGAAATACGCGGTGCGTTGTGGTGGTGGTCAAAACCATCGTGTGGGTTTGTTCGATGCATTCTTAATTAAGGAAAACCACATATTTTCTTGCGGAAACATCGAAAAAGCCGTAAGCCGAGCGAAAATAATGATGCCGGGCAAGCCCGTTGAAGTAGAGGTAGAGAACTTAACCGAGCTTGAACAAGCCCTTGGTGCAGGTGCCGACATTGTCATGCTGGATAATTTTTCTAACGAACAGATCCAACAGGCAGTAGCGCTCAACAAAGGTCAATGTAAACTGGAAGTATCAGGAAACATTACTGATGAACGACTGGCGTCTCTCGCTAAGCTAGGCGTAGATTACATATCATCTGGAGCTTTAACCAAGCACGTTCAGGCCATTGATTTGTCGCTGCGCATTAACTTGTCATAGCAGAGCAAGAAAGGTAAAGAGCCAAATTAAAAGCTGTAAAGGTGAATTTAACATTAGGTAAGCGAATGTGTTGCTTATCCCCGTGTACTTCCACCTTTATAACGCGGCTTCTTTGTTGCACGTGTTTTATTACGAAGCTACAGTGTTTCAGTGAAATTTACGTTATCGCAATTATCACTTCCCTATACTGTGGCTTTAATTACTGAGACCTTAATGGTTGAGGTTGCACAGTGATTTTAAATCACTGAGTAGATGTATAATTTACAATACGATTACTCGTCATTCTGTTCAGTCATTTCTCGATAATGCTTTTTGTGTATAGATAGATATGCGCACTTAAGTCATTAACTTTTATACGAAAGTTCAAGTGATAAAGCCTGCCAAGGCGCGGCGAACCATGTCATACTGAAAAAGCTAGACATAGGTATATTCGCCTATACTTGTCAGTAACAAATAAAATTCTATACTGAGTATCAAGTACCAGGGGCGTTAAACGGACGACTCGGGTATAAACGTCAATTTGAATTAGATTTAAACTTTACGTGTTATACACGTCCCGGAGAAAACCATGATGAATATGAATACTAAAAACCAAAAAGGTTTCACCCTAATCGAACTAATGATTGTTGTTGCAATCATCGGTATTCTTGCAGCAATCGCATTGCCTGCTTATCAAAACTACACGCAAAAAGCGCGTTTTACTGAAGTTACCAATGCAACAGCAGCTGTAAAATCAGCAGTCGAAGTTTGTGCTCAAACCACTAACGATCTTGCTAACTGTGTACAGAATACGAACGGCATTCCAGCTACAGTTGCAGCATCTGCGGCAAATGCTGACCCTGATATTGTAGGCGTTACAACTGGTGCTAACGGCGTAATCACTGCAACTGCACATGGCGATATGGATGTACCAGCGCCTGGAACATACGTTTTGACTCCAGCCCTTAACGGTGGTCGAGTAACGTGGACAGCAGAGTGCACACCAGCCACTCTTTGTTAATCTCGAAAGATTAGATTCCGAAAGCCCAGTTATATACTGGGCTTTGTTGTTTAAAGAGAGAAAACTCGATGGCGAAAGCAGCATCTACATTTACATGGCAAGGAAAGGATCGCCATGGACAAAGCCGTAAAGGAGAAATTTCTGCATCTTCTCTTTCGGAAGCTAAAAATATCCTTCGTCGCCAAGGAATTTCCGCTAATAAAGTAAAAAAACTTTCAACACCTCTTTTTGGGGGTGACAAAAAAATTACAGCTGCTGATATTTCTGTAATCTCAAGGCAAATAGCAACAATGCTAGCAGCAGGTGTAACTTTAATTCAGTCTTTAGATATGATCTCTCAAGGCCATGATAAGGCTAAGATGAGAAAGCTTCTTGGGGAAGTCACGGATGAAGTAAAGTCTGGAAACCCTTTATCCAGTGCGCTGAGAAAGCATCCCGAATATTTCGATGATCTGTATTGTGATTTAGTTTATACCGGCGAACAGTCAGGCGCACTCGAGACCATTTACGATCGTATTGCTACCTATAAAGAAAAGGCTGAAGCACTTAAGTCAAAAATTAAAAAAGCGATGTTTTACCCAGTCGCCGTCGTCGTTGTTGCATTCATAGTTACGACTATCTTACTTATTTTTGTTGTACCACAATTTGAAGAGATTTTTAGCAGTTTTGGCGCAGAGCTTCCCGCCTTTACACAGTTCGTACTCGCAATTTCACGATTTGTTCAAGACTATGGTGTTTTCATAGCGATCGGTATTGGAATTGGTGGATACCTTTTTGCTAGAGCTTACAAAAAAAGTCAAAAACTGCGCGACAATATTGACCGCAATATTTTAAAAACACCGGTGGTTGGAGAAATTCTAAAAAAAGCCAGCATTGCGCGCTTTACCCGAACCCTAGCCACGACCTTCGCAGCAGGTGTGCCGCTTATTGGCGCACTAGAATCCGCTGCCGGAGCTTCGGGCAACGCGGTATACCGCGAGGCCATTTTGTACATGCGTAAAGAAGTGGCAGGCGGTATGCCTATGCACGTTGCAATGCGCGCTACACAAGTATTCCCTGACATGGTGACGCAGATGATTGCCATTGGTGAAGAGTCGGGCGCGGTTGATGAAATGCTCAGCAAAATTGCCACCATATATGAAGCTGAAGTAGATGATATGGTAGACGGTTTAACCAGCCTACTAGAACCTATGATCATGGCCGTACTTGGCGTGGTAATCGGCGGCTTGATTGTAGCTATGTACCTCCCTATATTCCAGATGGGTAACGTGGTATAACGTGGCTCAGCACCAAAAGAACGAAAATCAACAATTATAAGAACCACATACCATGGACGCGATAATTACGCTTAGTCAGCTGTACCCCGCTATATTTTATTCCCTTGTTTTTTTTGTAAGCTTAATGGTTGGCAGTTTTCTAAACGTGGTGATTTACCGCTTGCCTATTATGATGGAACGCAGCTGGCAGCAAGAGTACCAAAGCTATTTTAGCGAGGGTGAGCCGACACCTAACGATAAAAACTCAACAGCGTCAGAGGAAGTATTCAACCTTGTAAAACCAGACAGCACATGCCCTAGCTGCGGCCACAAAATTCGCGCATGGGAAAATATTCCTGTTATTAGCTACCTGTTCCTTAAAGGTAAATGCGCTAAATGCAAAGTTGGAATATCAGTTCGTTACCCGCTGGTTGAATTGTTTACTGCTTTAGCCTGTACGTTTGCGGCCTATCAATTTGGTGTCACATCGCAAGCACTATGGGCCGTATTGTTTACCTACATACTCGTTGCTCTGCTGTTTATTGACTTAGATAAGATGCTATTGCCTGACCAGTTGACACTGCCTCTACTGTGGTTGGGGTTACTGTTGAGCACGCAACACATTTTTGTAGGCTCCACCGACGCTATTATTGGCGCAGCGGCGGGTTATTTAAGTTTATGGACTGTTTATTGGCTATTTAAACTTGCCACTGGCAAAGAAGGCATGGGCTATGGCGATTTCAAGCTGCTCGCCGCACTTGGCGCTTATACGGGCTGGCAAGGTTTGCCCATAATTATTTTGCTCTCTTCGTTTGTTGGTGCAATTGCAGGCATACTCATAATGGTGATTCAAAACAAAGGTAAGTCGCTGGCAATTCCTTTTGGTCCCTATCTCGCAGTGGCGGGTTGGCTGACACTGCTTTTTAAAGACGCCATTATTACCACCTATCTTGATTACGTACTTTAGTTAGAAGGTGCCGGCATTATGGATAAGCAGACCCCCTTTGTAGTAGGCCTTACTGGCGGGATAGGTAGCGGTAAATCTGCTGCCACTGATATTTTTGCGTCGTTAGGCATAGACATCGTGGATGCCGATGAGGTCGCAAGGGATGTAGTTGCCGTGGGCTCACAAGGGTTGCTTCAAATAGCTGAGCATTTTGGCGAGCATATTTTGCTTGAAGACGGTAGCCTTGATCGCGCCGCACTTCGAGAGAAGGTTTTTGCTAACCCAGATGAAAAGAACTGGCTGAACAGCCTTCTCCACCCGCTTATTCGTTCTCGCATGCAACAGCTAATCATGGAATCGACTTCTCCCTATTGCATCTTGTCTGTTCCACTATTAGTTGAAAACAAGCTTACTGAAATGTGTAACCACGTAGTAGTGGTTGACTGCCCTGAAGCGCTTCAGCTTGAACGCGCCTTAAAGCGAGACGGTAGCGCTGAAGCAACGATAAAGAGTATTATGGCGTCACAAGCTAGTCGTAAAGAACGGCTGAGCGCTGCAGACCATGTACTAGACAATAGCACCAGCTTAAACGCCCTCTCTTCGCAAGTTTCGGCCTTGCATGAACACTTACTTTTGCTATCTAAAGCGTGAAGTTGATAGGCGAAATTAACGCAAAAACACATCCCTAATGACTAAATTCACCACCTAGAAGCAAGGCGTTACAGCCTTACGAATTGATTTTTGAAACTTTTTTGACCAATTAACGTCAAAGTAAAGATTTGGCGAACAAGTATACTTGGCTTAAACGCTTTGATGCTTTAGGCTTATTACCTTTCACTGTTCAGCTAAATTTTTAGCGACATTTCTCTAAGTCTATGTGTTTTAAGGGGTTCCATGGGTCACGCTGTTTTCGAATTTCCACTAAAGGAAAAAGTACGTAACTATTTACGTGTTGAGCAGCTGCTTGGACAACTTAAAATTACGGCTAAATCAGAACATACTCATCTGCAGCTGGTGTTCTTTGAACAGCTTTTCGAATTACTTGATCTCATTGAAAGACTGGATCTTCGCTCCGATCTTACCAAAGACCTCGAAGCCCATGAAAAGAACTTGGTGTATTGGTCTAAGCACCCGAAAATTGACAGCACCGCATTAGAGCAAGCACTAAAAACCGTGCTTACCCTAAAACAAAAGCTAAAAACAGACCGCCGTTTTGGTAGTGCTTTGAAAGAAGATAAACTGCTAAGCGCAATCAGGCAGCGCTTTGCCATTCCAGGTGGCGCGTGTAGCTTCGATTTACCCAATCTTCATTTTTGGTTACAACAACCCCTTGAACAACGCCTCGCTGAAATAGCGCAATGGCTTGAAACGTTAGCCTTACTCGATGATGCTATTGCTGTTAGCCTGTCGTTCATTCGCGAACGAGGTCAATTTATCAACGTGGTTGTTGACAACGGTTTTTACCAAGGCGCTGCAGAAGATAAAAACGAGTTAATTCGCGTTAAATGTAGTGTTGATGAAGGGTATTACCCTACGCTTAGCGGCAACAAATACCGTTACGCACTCCGCTTCATGCTATTTTCTCCTCAAGAGGGTCAATCTGGCGCAGTGGAAAGCAGTATTCAGTTTCGTTTAGCTGCCTGTTAAACTTAAGACCTGCTGACGTGTGATGTACCGCAAAGATCAAAAGATCAGCAGGCCAGAGTCTTTAATTTATTATTTCCCGTCTGCGGTAGTATAAGCAAATCGCAAACTTCGCCGTTTAGACGTATTTCACTGGAGTAAATAATGGAAGTGAAATGTCCTATTTGTGCCAAGCAGGTTGTTTGGGCACCAACAAGCGAATATCGCCCTTTTTGCAGTAAAAAATGCCAACTTATCGATTTAGGTGAATGGGCCGCTGAAGACAGAAAAATAGCCGGCAAGCCTGCAGAAGACGCAACGCCCAAGCATATCGATGTTGAAGAGATAGAGGCAATGCTAGCACAGCAATCAGATGACTTCTTTAAGCACTAATCAGCGTTGTCTTTCCCCCACAATTTGGTGAACATCAGTATTTAGGTAAATTCCACTAAGACGTATTCTCGTACAAAGCCCAGTGGTGTAGTATTGGGTTACTTGGTCTCCAAGTCGTCGGTAGATGCGCAGACAGCGAACGTATTAATTCATCACAATATTACTCAATAGCTCGCTGCGCTGTCTTCCTCAACTTCAATCTATACAAAAGGAACATGAATGTTTAATTCTATCGCGCTTGTTGGTGGTACTCATGGAAATGAAACCAGTGGTATTCAGCTTATTCGAAACTGGCAACAGTTTGGGCTACCTTCGCGATTTAATAAGCTAAATGTTTCGTTAAGTATCGCCAATGAAGCGGCCATTGCGGCAAACGTTCGTTTCGTAGACGAAGACTTAAACCGTCAGTTTACCTTTGAGCGTTTATCCGATAACAATTCTGCGAAAGAAGCTGAGCTTGCTAAGGCTCTTAACCAAAAGTTAGGGCCTAAGGGTGATTCAAACACAGATTTTGTGATTGATATTCACAACACCACCAGCGAAATGGGTGCTACGCTTATCATTCTGGAAGCGGATGAATTTCATGTTCAACTGGCGCGATACGTAAAGCAACAAATGCCAGAAGCCAACATTTTGGTAGAAGACGAAAAGCCCTACCTTGAACATGGTTACCTGTGCACCACTGGTAAGAAAGGCGTAATGATAGAAGTGGGTGGGCAGCCACAGGGCGTGTTAAGAGAAGATGTTTACCTTCTAACACAAACCATGGCTGAAGCAATATTGGATTTTTGTGCCGCGTATAATAAAGGGCAAATCAGTACTGACGCTTTGCCTGCCTGTGAAGCTTTTCGTTTAGGCGATAACGTGCCTTTTCCGTTAGATGCTAATGGAAAACGTACCGCCATGATCCATCATTCACTGCAAGATAACGATTTCAAACCTCTTATGCCTGGGGCACCTGTATTTCGGACGTTTGACGGCAAAGATATCCTGTGGGAAAACGAAACTGAAACCTACCCGCACTTTATTAATGAAGCCGCTTATTTCAAACTGGATGTGGCGTTTGCCACCGCTGAACGAATAACCTTGTAGGGGTAGCTCCGAAAGGGTATATCTTGAGCGTTCTTAATTTTCCAATCTAAAGCAAAGAAATCGCTACAAATAGAACTGCTCTAAAAGAAAACGGCCACTTTAAGATGTGGCCGTTTTTATTATTTTTGCAATGCGTTAATTATGGGAACGTTTGCTTCAGGAAAGTCAGAGGCGTTTAGTGACGTTACCTTGACCCACCGCGACTGTTGGCCTTCTTTGCCGTGCGGCTCGCCGGTAAAATCACACACGCGATGAACATCTAGTTTCACTTGCTTGTCGCCGTAATCATGGGTGATCACAATCACAGGCTCGCTGCGGTTCACAATAATCCCAACTTCTTCAGCAAGCTCTCGCTTAAGCGCCTGTAGAACGGTTTCACCCTCTTCCACTTTACCGCCAGGAAATTCCCATTTTCCGCCCTGATGAACATTGTCAGGGCGAAGAGTAATGAATATTTCATCGCCGCGGGCGATAACGCCCACAGCAACATGTACTACTTTCATTACTTGAGCTTGCCGTGACACTGCTTATACTTTTTACCAGAGCCACAAGGACATGGGTCATTACGGCCCACTTTCGCACCTTCGCGAACTTGCGTACGTACTTTGTCACTTGCCTCTTCTGGCGTTGCGTTCGCTTCTTCGTGCTCGAAGTTCTTTGGCACATCGTCAGCTTGACGACGTTGTTCTTCTACTTTTTGCACGTCTTCTTCAGCTTGTACTTTTACACGCGCAAGAATAGTGATCACTTCAACTTTAAGCGCTTCTAACATTTGTGAGAACAAAGCAAACGACTCACGCTTGTATTCTTGCTTAGGATTTTTCTGCGCATAGCCGCGTAAATGAATACCTTGGCGCAGGTGATCCATTGCCGCCAAATGCTCTTTCCAATGGCTGTCTAGGTTTTGAAGCATTACCGCTTTTTCAAACTGACGCAGTACCTGCTCGCCCACTACCGCTTCTTTCTGCTTATAAGCATCAACGACTTCGCCAAGAATGCGCTCGCGAAGCTTCTCTTCGTAAAGTTTGTCGTCATTTTCAAGCCAGGTCTTGATTGGCAAGTCTACGGCGAAATCGGCACGCATGCGCTCTTCAAGTCCGCTTACATCCCACATTTCTTCTAGAGACTGTGGCGGAATGTACTCATCGACAACACTTGAAATAACGTCTTCACGAATAGCCGCGATAGTCTCGCTAATATCGCCTTCATCAAGCAGCTCATTGCGCTGCTCGTAGATGACTTTACGCTGGTCGTTGGCCACATCATCGTATTCAAGCAGCTGCTTACGAATGTCGAAGTTACGACCTTCTACTTTGCGCTGTGCGTTCTCAATGGCGCGAGTGACCCACGGATGCTCAATGGCTTCACCACGCTCCATACCTAAACGCTTCATCATGTTGCCCATTTTTTCAGAGGCAAAGATACGCATAAGTGCGTCGTCTAATGAAAGGTAGAAACGGCTTGAACCCGGGTCACCCTGACGGCCCGAACGACCGCGAAGCTGGTTATCAATACGGCGAGACTCGTGACGCTCTGTACCAATAATGTGTAAACCACCTGAGGCAAGCACAGCGTCATGGCTTTCTTTCCATTCAGCTTTGATCTTCTCGATTTGCGCTTCAGTTGGATTTTCGAGCTTCTCAACTTCTGCCTGCCAGTTGCCGCCTAGCACGATATCAGTACCACGACCCGCCATGTTAGTTGCAATCGTTACGGCACCAGGTTTACCTGCCTGAGCAACGATATCAGCCTCGTGTTCGTGGAACTTGGCGTTTAGTACCTTGTGAGGAATCTTCGATTTCTTAAGAATGCGAGAGATGAGTTCTGAATTCTCAATAGACACAGTACCCACAAGTGTAGGTTGACCGCGTTTAACGCACTCTTTAATGTCTTCAACAATGGCTTCGTATTTTTCTTCTGCCGTTAGGTAGATGAGGTCAGCCATATCTTTTCGCTGCATAGGACGGTTTGTTGGGATAACTACCGTTTCTAACCCGTAAATATGGTTAAATTCGAAGGCTTCTGTATCTGCTGTACCTGTCATACCCGCAAGCTTGTTATACAAGCGGAAGTAATTCTGGAAGGTAATTGACGCAAGGGTTTGGTTTTCGTTTTGAATACGAACCCCTTCTTTCGCTTCTACAGCTTGGTGCAGACCTTCAGACCAGCGACGGCCCTCCATCGTACGACCCGTATGCTCGTCAACAATAACGATTTGGTCGTCTTTAACGATGTAGTCTACGTCTTTAGCAAACAACTTGTGTGCACGAAGCGCGGCGTTAATATGATGAAGCAGTGAAATATTACCTGCAGCAAACAGCGACTCGCCTTCAGGCAGCATGCCCTCTTGTTGAAGAATTTCCTCAACGTGAATTTGACCGCGCTCGGTAAGATGAATTTGTTTTGCCTTAAGGTCAATCGTGTAGTCACCATCGCCCTCTTGACCTTCTTCATCTTCTTTTTCTTGCTGAACAAGTTTAGGAATAATGGTGTTGATGCGGCGATATAGCTCTGAGCTATCTTCGGCCTGACCAGAAATAATAAGTGGTGTACGGGCTTCGTCGATAAGAATTGAGTCAACTTCATCCACTACCGCATAGTTAAGCGGGCGCTGTACGCGGTCTTGTGGGCTAAATGCCATATTGTCACGAAGGTAGTCAAAACCAAATTCGTTGTTCGTACCATAGGTTACGTCAGCTTGATAAGCTTCACGCTTTTGCTGCGGCGACATACCAGGCACGTTACAGCCCACACGCATGCCTAGGTAAGTAAATAACTGGTTACTCCACTCAGCATCACGACGAGCAAGGTAATCGTTCACAGTAACAACGTGAACCCCTTTGCCAGACAAAGCATTAAGGTAAGTTGGCAAGGTAGCAGTAAGCGTCTTACCTTCACCCGTGCGCATTTCTGAAATTTTACCTTGGTGAAGTACTTGACCGCCTAGCATCTGAACGTCGAAGTGACGCATGCCGTATACGCGCTTACTTGCTTCACGCACCGTAGCGAAGGCTTCTACAAGAATATCGTCAAGGGTTTCACCCTTTTCAATGCGCGCTTTGAATTCGTCGGTCTTAGCCTTTAGCGCCTCATCGGAAAGCTTTTCAAATTCTGCTTCCAGTGCATTAATGGCATCTACGTTTTTGCGTAATTTTTTTAATAGTCGGTCGTTTCTACTACCGAATACTTTTCGAAGGATGCTTGAAAACATTAGCTTTATTATTCCACTACTTGTCGAGGCGCCGCACAATGTGCACAGCTAAATTAAACGTATAAAACACAACGGTAACCACGTTGTGTTTTGCGATGTTCTAAAATTATGCTTCTTCGTTTTAGATGACTTTTATTTAATAAAGGCACCGTCTACGAGAATTACCTGGCTGCTACCTACGCTACTTTTTGTAGACAAAAGGCAGAGGATCGACTTGTTTTCCGTTTCTTATTACTTCGTAGTGAACATGAACGCCAGTTGAGCGCCCCGTATTGCCCATTTTAGCGATAGGTTCCCCTTTAGTTACCACGTCGCCTATTGAAACAGTAAGGGTGTCGTTATGCCCATAGCGGGTAACAAAACCATCACCGTGATCAATTTCTACAAGTTGGCCATAGCCGTAGCGATCACCAGCCCAGGTCACAATACCTGCGGCAGTTGCCACTACGTTTTCCCCTGCCTTACCAGCGAAATCTAGCCCTTTGTGCATAGTTGGTTCGCCGGTAAACGGGTCGGCCCGCATACCATAATAAGAAGACAACCACCCTGACTCTATCGGACGACCAGATAATTGGCTCTGTTCGTGGATATGGTGACCCCTGACCAAACTTTCAAGCATAGACAACTGTTGAGACTTCAAATCGAGTGATTGCTCTAGTTTGGCTATTTCGTGAAGGATGGGATCGTCTTGAAGGTTATCCGGTATCGATACCGGTACGAAAGCGTCCAGGTCAGCCGCTGACATACCTAATTCTGTTGCGATTTGCTTACCTTTCTCGTCCAGCAATGTAGCCTGCGCAGATAACTCTGCGACGTGAGAAAGCAAAGCTTGTAATTTGACCGTTGTTTGCTGTTTTAACGCTTCAACGTCTTTTTGTCGTTCGTTGACTTCAGTCTGTGCCAAACGAACTCGTGCAATATCTTCTGATACCGATTCTGTTGAACGGCTCGACACTAGCATAAAAATAGACGAGAGCACGGTTGCGCTCACAAGCGTACGGACACTAATACTGTGCCTATAGCGTTTATTTTTACCAGCGAGTGTAATTGTTAGTTTCATACCACGAAGAAAATTGCTGTTTCACGCCATTCTTTTCATACCACTTCATACCACGATGAATGTGTTTTTAGCCAAAGGCGACAGCCTTTAAGCGATAGTTTTTTGTCACATGGGTGAAATTTATATTAGTTATTCGGCTACTGTATCATTTATTTCAGTAAATGCCATACGAAAAAAAGCCGCCCGTAAGGCGGCTTTTTAAAATTCTTACGCTAATGCGGGCTGAGCATAACGAATTGGTGCTGTTTCCTGCGAGTCGTAGGTCACGAACTCCCAACATTCTTTTTGCGCAAGTACTGCATTTAATAGCTTGTTATTCAGACCATGGCCTGTTTTGTACGCACGCAATTCACCAATTAGACTGTGTCCACCAAGGTATAGGTCACCAATAGCATCCAAAATCTTATGCTTTAAGAACTCATCGTCGTAGCGCAACCCTTCAGGGTTGAGTACGCGGAATTCGTCCAACGCCACTGCGTTTTCCATGCTGCCACCCAACGCTAGGTTGTTAGCATTCATGTACTCTAAGTCGCGCATAAAACCGAAAGTTCGTGCACGGCTAACTTCGCTTACATATGAGCACGAATCAAAATCCATCACCATATGCTGACGAGTTTGACTGATCACAGGATGATCAAAGTCAATTTGGAAATCAACGCGGAAACCATCATAAGGCACTAATTCGGCCCACTTATCGCCATCTTCTACACGAACTGGCTTTTTAATACGAATAAATTGCTTAGGCGCGTTTAGCTCTTCGATACCGGCAGATTGAAGCAAGAATACGAACGGGCTAGCACTTCCGTCCATAATTGGCAGCTCGTTACTGTCTACTTCAATAATAATATTGTCGATACCTAAACCTGCAAGCGCAGACGCTAAGTGTTCTACTGTTTGAATAGTCACACCGTCTTCGTTATTAAGGCACGTACACAGCATGGTATTACCTACCGCGTTCGCACGCGAAGGTATGTCAACATGTGGTTCAAGGTCAACACGCCTAAACACGATACCCGTGTTTGCTGGCGCAGGTCGGAGAGTCATTGTGACCTTTTCCCCTTTATGAAGCCCAATTCCGGTCTCTTGTACCGATTGCTTGATTGTACGTTGTCTAATCATCTGCTTAAGCTTTTACCTATTAAAAAAAAGCGGGCACGCATTATAGTGAGTTATTACTCACATGTCAAAAAACACCCGTTCTGACGGATTTAACTCTGTCAGATTACGTATTTAATCAACCTATCCACGCGAGATTTTTCACGTTGTATAAATACACCTTACTAGGTGAGACATCACAAACGCGAAATAATTCCCTTCCGTTTCAGGCAGCTAAATTAGTCTGCCTGCTTACGAAGAAATGCAGGAATATCTAAATATTCCAAATCATTTTCTGGCTGTGCACTGTCGTCGGCCTTCAGCGCCTGATTGCCCTCTGTACCGCCTACTGCAGAACGTGGTTCACTTGATTGCGTGTTACCGTATTCTTTTGCAGGCTGTGTTAGACGAGAGCCTTCAGAGCTTACTAGCGAAATATCAGGCTTGCGCTCTGCGCCAATACCGGTTGCAACAACCGTTACGCGAAGCTCGTCTGTCATTTCCATATCGATAACTGTACCCACAACCACTGTGGCGTTCTCTGAAGCAAACGCTTTAACGGCGTTACCAACAGTCTCAAACTCGTCGATGGCGAAATCTGGACCCGCGGTGATATTTACAAGAATACCGCGCGCGCCTGACAAATCGATATCTTCAAGAAGCGGGCTGGCAATCGCGGCTTCAGCAGCTTCTTCAGCACGGTCTGGACCGCTTGCAGCGCCACTACCCATCATCGCTTTACCCATCTCAGACATAACGGTACGTACGTCTGCGAAGTCAACGTTGATTAGACCAGGACGGGTAATCAATTCAGCAATACCTTGAACTGCACCGCGTAATACGTCATTGGCTGCGCTAAACGCTTGAAGAAGCGGCGTGCCTGGACCCATTACTTTTAACAGCTTTTCATTAGGAATGGTAATTAGCGAGTCAACGTTGTTAGACAACTCAACAATGCCCTGTTCCGCAAACGAGGTACGTTTTTTACCTTCAAATGGGAATGGCTTGGTAACTACCGCTACCGTAAGGATGCCCATTTCGCGAGCAATCTTTGCCACTTCTGGCGCTGCGCCCGTTCCTGTACCACCGCCCATACCGGCAGTGATGAAAACCATATCTGCACCGTCTAGCGCCTGACGAATAGTTTCTCTGTCTTCTTGTGCTGCTTCTCGACCAATGTTCGGATCAGCACCCGCACCTAACCCTTTTGTTACACTTGAGCCAATTTGAAGTGTAACGTCTGCACTTGAGCTGCGAAGCACCTGTGCATCGGTGTTAACTGCAATAAATTCTACGCCTTCAATGCTTTGAGACACCATGTGCTCAACGGCATTGCCGCCGCCGCCACCGACACCGATGACTTTGATTACGGCTTCTTCGCCGTGACTATCCATTAATTCGAACATACTTACTCTCCGGTTGTACGTCTTTTAAACACTACGCCAGGTCATTCCCTTAGGCTAATTGCTTCCTGCTAGCCTTGATGCCGTAGCTATAGCGCCCCCAAAATAAAATTAAAATTCACCTTTAAACCAGCTTTGCACTCGATGAAATAAGCTTTCACCGGTCTTCTGCGTACTGGACTTCTTATTGTCAGATTGTACTTTGCCATATTGCAGCAGTCCTACGACTGTCGCAAATCCAGCGTCATCAACATATTCGGACAAGCCTTTTACGTTGATGGGTTTGCCCACGCGCACGGGCATCTGGAAAAGTTCTTCGGCAAATTCCACGGCACCTTCCATTTTAGCGGTACCGCCTGTAAGCACAAGGCCTGCAGCGATTTGCTCTTCCAGACCGCTGGCACGAATTTCATCATGTACCAGCTCAAAAAGCTCTTGATAGCGAGGTTCAATCACCTCAGCTAACGTATGACGAGACATCACTCTAGCTGGGCGTCCGCCCACGCTAGGCACTTCAATGCTGTCTTCCATACTCACCATATCCTTCAATGCACAGGCGTAATTCACCTTAATTTCTTCTGCATTGCTGATAGGCGTTCTAAATATTTTAGCAATGTCGCTGGTAATTTGATTACCCGCAACCGGTATTACCGCCGTGTGACGAATAGCGCCATCGGTGTAGATAACCATATCCATAGTACCACCACCGATATCAACCACACATACGCCAAGCTCGCGCTCGTCGTCAGTCAGTACCGCATAACTTGATGCTAACGCTGAAAAGATCAACTGATCGGCATTAAGTTCACAACGCTCAACACATTTCACCATGTTTTTCGCCATATCGTCGGCACAGGTAATAATGTGAGCATCCGCTTCCATTCTTACTCCCGACATGCCAATAGGGTTCTTAATCCCTTCCTGCACATCAATAGTAAATTCTTGTGGTAACACGTGTAGTAGACGACGTTCCGCTGCAATTGGCACACTGCGCGCTGCATGAATAACGTTATCTACGTCTTCTTGTGTTACTTCCTGATTGTTAATCGGTACCATGCCATTTTCATTTTGGCACTTAACGTGTCGTCCCGAGATAGACATAAAAACTGAAGACACACGGCAATCTGCCATTAGCTCCATCTCGTTTACTGCACGCTGGACCGACTTCACCACCAGGTTCAAATCGTTAACGCCGCCCTTATCCATGCCTTTCGATGCATGGGTGCCCACGCCAACAATACTGATTTGATCATCTTCTAGTAATTCACCCACAACAGCTTTTACTTGGCTGGTGCCGATATCTAGTCCTACAATCAAATTGCGTTCAGCAGGTTTTGACATGGTTTCCTTAACTCTCTTCATCTGTGGCGCTGTCGTCTTTCCATCCGACTGCTACGCCCGTGTCATAGCGAAGGTCAACGTATTTCACCGCCTTCTCTTGTTGCGTTAGAAGTGGATAAACATCAATAAAGCGTTGTAGCCTATCGATAAACTCCTGACGTCCTAAATTCAATTTAATGCCGTTTTTCAACTGCACTTGCCATGCAAATCGCTCGCTTAAGGACAGCTCGTCTAACGTCATATCCGTCGTAGCAATCAGCGCATGCATGGCGTTGTAGCCTTCAAGGGCGGTTTTTTCGCTGCCACCTGGGCCGTAAAGGCGCGGTAAGTCTAACTTCACGCCTTCGTCGTTAAACGTATCGCCATAAGGGTTTAACAACAAGTCTTCATTCCATTGCGCAACCGGCTGCTGCTCAACCAAATAAATTTTTAACGTATTTGGCCACTTCTTTCTTACTGACGCGCGATAAACCCAAGGCTGCGCTTCAACAAGCTCAAATACTTCGTTAACGTCAAGCGCGAAAAAGCTTCCAGGCTGCGCCTTGCGTATTAACCGCTCTAGCTTGGTAATATCGATGTGCTGATAATCACCAGAGAAATCGATAACCTGTACCGGCATTTGCTGTTCATCCTGCAAATACTGGTTTGCTTTAAGCCCACCAAACACTAATCCTGCAATAACAAACAGTAAGAAAGCGACGCCGCCCCACACTGCTGTTTTACTTTTGCCGCTCTTTGCAGAAGCGGGCTTACCTTGATTAGTATTGGTATCTGCCACGTTTACGCCTTGTTTGCAACGTCATCAAAACTGGTAGAAAGAATACTTAATACCAGTTCATCAAAAGTTAATCCTGCAACTTTGGCTGCCTTAGGCACCAAACTTTTTTCTGTCATGCCAGGCACTGTGTTCGCCTCTAGCAAATAAAATTGCCTTTGGTTGTCCTGCATAACGTCTATTCTACCCCAGCCGCTGCCAGAAATAGCATCAAAAGCACGGGATGCTAGTTTTGCTAGCTGTGCTTCTTGCTCTTCAGACAAGCCGCTTGGGCAATAGTATTCTGTTGTATTATCCTGATATTTTGCAGCATAATCATAGAATGTATGTGGAGTAGACATGCGAATAGACGGCAACGCCTGTCCCTGCAATACAGAAACAGTGAATTCGGGGCCATCTATATACTGCTCTAACAGGACTTGATTATCGTATTTAAAGGCGTCCTGAATGGCAGTTTCGAGCTGTTTAGCGCTTGTCACTCTCGCCATGCCAATACTCGACCCCTCTCTGGCCGGTTTTACCATGACTTCATTCCCCAATTTATCCATTATAGCGCTGCACTTACCAGCTTCAAAGTGCCTTTTATCAGCAATTTCATATTTTGCAGTGGGTAAGCCTAAACTTTGCCACACCTGCTTAGTATGAATTTTGTCCATTGCCAGCGCAGAACCTAAAACTCGGCTTCCCGTGTAGGGTATTTTTAGGAACTGAAGGGCTCCTTGCATAGAGCCATCTTCACCACCGCGACCGTGCAGCATAATGAGCGCTCTATCGACGTTGAGGTCGGTAAGGTCGGTCAGAGGTCGCTCTGCTGGGTCAAACGCAAACGCATCCACGCCTTGTCTTAACAGCGCGTTTAGCACCGCATTCCCAGAATTTAGTGATACCTCGCGCTCAGCAGAATCGCCGCCAAGCAGTACAGCAACTTTTCCATACTCGTCAGGAGAGTGTGTTTTTTGAGAATGCATACCTACTGAAGGTTTAGACATCTTATTCCCCTTCCTTTGCAAGCGATGTTGCTTCTAATTCATGACGGGCAAGAAGCTTAGCAATTTGTCCGATATTTCCCGCGCCTTGTGTCATGACAATGTCGCCATCTTGCATGATATTCGCCAAAATAGCTGGTAAGGCGTCTTTGTCACCTACGTACACAGGCTCTATTTGACCGCGCTGACGAATGGAACGGCATAGCGCTTTACTGTCAGCGCTTTCAATAGGTTGTTCACTGGCAGCGTATACATCCAAAAGCAACAAGGCATCAACACTCGACAGTACTTCAACAAAGTCTTCGTAAAGGTCGCGGGTTCGCGTAAAGCGATGTGGTTGATAAACCATAACCAAGCGCTTATCAGGCCAGTTTGCACGAGCCGCAGCGATAGTCGCCCTTACTTCCGTCGGGTGGTGACCATAATCATCCACCAAACACACCTCACCTTTGCTGGTATTAAACGTACCTAGCTGCTCGAAACGACGACCTATTCCACCAAAGCTGGCTAATGCGCGAATGATAGCGTCGTCATCTACACCTTCATCTGTTGCGACAGCGATAGCAGCAAGGGCATTTAGCACATTGTGGTTACCGGTGAGGTTCAGCGTTATATCTAACGGTTCGCGTTCTGGGCGAATAACCGTAAAATTCGCTTTACCGAATGACAGTGAAACATTTTCTGCGCGATAGTCATTGTGAGATTCAAAACCGTAGGTCAGAATACTTCGGCCTATACGAGGGCGAATCTCTTGAATATTTGCATCGTCACCGCACACGATGGCCTGCCCGTAAAAGGGTAGGTTCGACAAGAAATCAACAAAGGTATCTTTCACCTTTGAGAAGTCGCCACCATAAGTATCCATATGGTCGGCTTCAATATTGGTCACCACGGAAACCATCGGCTGCAAGTGAAGGAACGACGCGTCGCTCTCGTCAGCCTCTGCGATTAGATAACGGCTTTTGCCTAGTCGCGCATTCGTACCAGCACTGTTAAGCAAACCGCCGATAATAAACGTAGGGTCATACTCCGCTTCTGCAAAAATCGTTGAAATTAAACTGGTTGTGGTCGTTTTGCCGTGCGTACCCGCCACCGCAATACCGTGGCGGAATCGCATCAATTCTGCTAGCATTTCTGCACGGCGAATGATCGGAATGCGTTTTTCACGAGCAACCATAATCTCTGGATTTTGCTCGTTGATGGCGCTAGACACCACAATAACGTCCATGCCTTCAACATTTTCCGCACGGTGGCCTATTTTCACATCAGCACCTAATTCGCTTAGCCGCTGTGTCATTGGCCCTTCTTGAATGTCAGAGCCAGCAATAGCATAACCTTCGTTTAATAATACTTCGGCAATACCACCCATACCGGCACCGCCGATACCAATAAAGAATATATTTTTCACCCTGCGCATTTGCGGGCTTTCAAATGGGGTTTTAAAAACCATTAGTCCCCTACTCCTACCACGCTTTTAACGTGGCTTACTACATTTTCCGTGGCATGATTGCTTGCACATGTTTTCGCTACAGCACCCATTCTTAAGCAGTCATCAGGGTGTTTTAACCACTGACGCACCGCCTGCCCCAAATTTTCTTTCAATACAGATTGAGCAATCATTAGTGCCGCATTTTGCTTTACTAACGATTGCGCATTTTTTGTTTGGTGATCGTCTACCGCAAAAGGTAGCGGAACGAAAATCGCCGCGCGTCCGGCAGCTGCAACTTCACTTACCGTAAGCGCACCGGCTCTGCAGACAATAAAATCTGCCCATTCGTACGCTGCAGCCATATCATCGATAAAGTCACTGACATCGATTTTCGACATATCTGCGCCCACCGACGTGTAGGCTTTAATGACACCTTCACTGTTGCCTTTTCCACATTGGTGTTTGATTGATAAACCTTCTAGCACTCCGCATGTTTCTGGGACGGTTTCATTGAGAATTTGCGCGCCTAAACTGCCGCCTACAACAAGTAAATTAAGGCCATGTTTATGCTCAGTGGTGTTTTCAAGCGTATTTTCACGAGCGTCTGCGTCAATGTCCACAGATTTGGGCTTCACCTGCCAAATTTCATCGCGAACAGGATTGCCCACAGTATGCACCTCAGTAGCGCCACCTGAAAATTGTTCTTTGGCATCGTCAAAGCCCAGAAGCACGCGGCTTGCGATTTTACTAAGAAGCTTATTGGTCATGCCTGCCGCCGCATTTTGTTCATGCACTATAACGGGAATACCTAAGCTTTTTGCAGCTACCCCGCCCGGGCCGCTTGCGTAACCGCCAAATCCGACCACGATATCAGGTTGAAGACGCTTTATAATTCGTCTTGCTGAAAATAAGCTTTTAACTAAAGCAATGGCGCCTTCAAAGCGTGCCGCGATGCCTTTACCACGAAGCCCTTTTACCGGAATAAAATGAATGGGAATATCGTGCTTAGGCACAACTTGCGCTTCCATTCGCTCGGCGGTGCCTAGCCAATGAATATCCCAGCCTTCATTTCGAAGCGCGTTTGCCACTGCAAGGCCTGGGAAAACATGCCCGCCTGTACCACCAGCCATAATCAAGCAACGCTTAGCCATTGTCAGCCTCCTGCGCTACGCGCGCGAGTATAGCTTTAATGCCAGCTTTTCCTTCATCTTCTGCACTTGATGTTTTGGCGCTAGGTTTAGCTTCAACAGTCGCTGTAGAAAAATCCGCTTCATCGGCCCCGCTCTCTACACTTGCCTCACCTTCAGCTTGTGACGCTTTAGTTTGCGACGCGCTTGTAGGAATAGGCTTTTTACGGCGGGCCTTGCTCTTACCGGATTTGCTGTCGCCCCGGCCAATCGCCTGTACGCCATCAACCCGTAATTCAAAATCGATACGAAGTAATATGGCTACTGCTACTGACATGATGATAAGTGACGAGCCGCCGTAGCTAACTAACGGCAGTGTTAACCCTTTTGTTGGCAGAATACCTGCGCTTGCACCAATATTTACCGCCGTTTGGAAACTGAACCAGATGCCTATGCTGTAAGCCATGTAACCATCAAACGCTCGCCCTTTTTCAAGTGCCTTATTTCCAATGCTCAGTGCACGCAACACCATCCACAAAATAAGGCCGAGAACGGCAAGCACACCAACGAAGCCCAGCTCTTCCGCCAAGATGGCCATAACAAAGTCAGTGTGTGCTTCGGGTAAGAATTCCAGTTTTTGCAAGCTATTGCCTAGGCCTTGTCCAAACCAGTTACCCCGGCCATAGGCCATTAAAGACTGGGTTAGCTGATAACCAGCGCCAAACGGATCAGCCCAAGGGTCTAAAAAGGAGGTAACCCGTTTCATTCGGTATTCTTCAAACACGATAAGCGCTACAACTGCCAATATGCCTGCAAACACTAGTGCGAAGAACTGCCAAAGTCGTGCACCCGCTAAAAACAGCAAGCCAATCGTGGTGGCAAACATCACAACGACGGTACCTAAGTCTGGCTGTAGCAGTAATAGCATCGCTAACGCAAAGAACACGACAAGGGGTTTAATAAATCCTTTCAGATTTTCGGTCACTTCTTCGTAGCGGCGAACCAGATAACCCGCCAAATAGGCAAAGAAAAAGAGCTTAGCAGGCTCGGCAGCTTGAATGGTTATAGGCCCAATCGCCAACCAACGGGTACTCCCGTTTACAGTTCTTCCCACTACCAGTACTGCTAGCAATAGCGCGATGGCCGCGAGCAGAAGATAGGGATTGGTCATGCGCCAAAACTGCATGGGCAAATTCAGCACTACCATAGCGGCAACGATCGCCCCAACAATGTAAATACCGTGGCGAATAGCAAAATAGAAGGGGTTGTCGTGCAGCCTATCGGCCACCGGCATCGACGCCGAGGTGACGATAATAATGCCAATACTCATTAGCGCGAGCGCAATTAAGATAAGCGTCACGTCATAGGGGTGCGTTGCCGAAGGTTGTCCGTCGTGCTTCGCGGCAAATAACGCGCTAAGTTTGGTAGAGGCAGCAATCATGATGTGGCCTCCACAGCGTCGTCGTTCTTACCGTGTAGATTAAGTAGGTCGTGTACATCTTGTTTAAACACGTCACCGCGATGCATATAATTCTTAAACATATCTAAACTTGCACACGCAGGCGAAAGCAGCACAACATCACAAGGGGCAGCAAGTCTTGTTGCTGCTTTTACGGCGTCTTTCATCGTTGCCACACGAGTTGTATGCGCAAAACTCTTATCAAACAGGTGTGCATCTTTGCCCAAAGCAAACACGTGCGATACATATTTAGTTAGATAAGGCGAGAGGCTGGCCATATCAGCGCCTTTAGCGTCGCCACCTGCAATAAGAATGAGCTTCCCTTGTATAGTCGGGGCTAACCCTTCAAGGGCAGCTACAGTGGCGCCAATGTTGGTTGCTTTGGAGTCGTCGATATAGCGGATGTCGTTTACACGGGCTATTTCCACACAACGATGTGGCGCAGCTTTAAAACTGTGTAGATGTTTAACCGCGAGCGCTGGCGAAACACCTAGCTGAAGGCAGATACCCAATGCAGCCATGATGTTTAATACGTTGTGCATGCCCGCCAAATGAATATCGCTAAGGGCAATAAGCTTTTCGTCTTTAAACGTTATATATAGACTTTGTTCATCGTCACGAGCACTATCGTCACCGTCAAAAGACGCTATCGCAAACCCTGTGGTCGACTCTCCCAGTCCATATTCAACGATATTTTTTGACGCTAGCGCGTCTTCATTAAATTCGGCATTAGATACAGCATTAGATTCGCCATCAGATACTGCATTTGATGCAGCAATCCCCTTAGCATCGGTAATAAGCTGCTCGTAAGGTGCTACAAACTCACCGTCTCGCCACACAACCGCAGATTTCGCGTTATCAAAAATGCGATGCTTGGCATCGATATAGGCTTCAAGGGTACCGTGACGGTCTAGGTGATCATCGGAAATATTAAGGACAGTAGCAGCTTCGAGCACCAAGCTAGACGTTGTTTCAAGTTGAAAACTTGATAACTCCATCACCACTACATCTGCATCACTTTGAAGCGCTTCAAGCACAGGGCGACCTACGTTACCCGCTTCAATGCTTTTTATGCCGCAGCTTTTGAGCAGATGGTTCACTAATAAAGTAACCGTGGTTTTACCGTTAGAGCCGGTTATACCTACTACGCGCTTAGCTGACGTAGCACCACTCGTGGAGGCATTTAAACGAGCGAACAATTCCACGTCGCCGATTACTTCAACACCACACTTTTGCGCTAAAGCCACTTGTTCAATATCAAGAGCAAGCCCCGGACTTAACACTAAGGTGTCTACACCATCAAAGTAATCCTCGCTTAGTGCATTGCAAGTGACCTTGTCTGCCATAAACGCTTGCATGTCAGTATCAAGATCAGAATCAGGGTCGGTAACTAGAGTAAAATTAGCACGGGTATCAAATGCTTTAACCGTTGCCTGCTTTTGCAACAAAAAGCGCACGCAAGCCTGACCTGTAACACCCAGGCCACCGACTACATAACTATGCTCACGTACGTTATACGCCATCACGATTTATCTCTTTCCCGCTTATCTGAGTTTGAGGGTAGCAAGACCCACCAACACCAAAATGATTGAAATGATCCAAAAACGCACTATAACGCGCGGCTCTGGCCAGCCCTTCAATTCATAGTGATGGTGAATAGGTGCCATACGGAAAATACGCTGGCCACGCAGTTTGTAAGAACCTACCTGAAGAATGACTGAAACGGTTTCCATTACAAACACGCCACCCATGATGATTAACACCAATTCTTGGCGCACCAATACAGCAAGCACGCCTAGTGTGCCGCCTAACGCTAGTGAGCCTACGTCGCCCATAAATACTTGTGCCGGATACGTGTTAAACCATAAAAAGCCTAAGCCTGCACCGACCATGGCGGTACACACAATCACCAGTTCGCTGGTAAGCGGAATATGAGGAATATTCAGGTATTCAGCAAAGTTAGCATTACCTGTCACATAGGCAAAAATGGCGAATGCGCCCGCCACCAAAATAGTAGGCACAATAGCAAGACCGTCTAATCCATCGGTAAGGTTTACCGCGTTACTTGTGCCTACAATGGCAAAGTAGGTAATAATGATGAAGAATGCACCTAACTGCGGAAACACTTCTTTGAAGAAGGGCACCAATAGCGAGGTTTCAGCGCTCATAGTGGCACTGCTGTATAGATAAAATGCGACGCCTAACGCGACCACTGATTGCCAGAAATATTTCCAACGGGCGATGAGCCCCTTCGAGTCTTTGCGGATCACTTTTCTGTAGTCGTCGACAAACCCGATAATACCGTAGGCCACAACCACAGTAAGGGTTACCAACACATAACGATTAGTCAGGTCAGCCCAAAGCAGGCCGCTTACTACAATTGCCGCGAGTATGAGTAACCCGCCCATAGTGGGTGTGCCTGATTTGGATAAATGGCTTTGCGGACCATCGTCACGTACGGTTTGACCAATTTGCATACGCTGCAAGTAACGAATCATCTTAGGGCCAATAAGAATGGCAATAAGCAATGCGGTCAGCGTGCTTAAAATTGCACGAAGGGTAAGGTATGAAAATACATTAAACCCTGAATCGAATTGTGTCAGCCAGTCGGCTAGCCAAATTAACATGCTATTCGCTCCCGACGGCTATCGTGCTTTCCCAGCGCAGAGGCCTCTACCGCCTCTACCACACGCTCCATTCTGGAACTGCGTGAACCTTTAACTAAAATTGAAATATCGCGCTGCTGCACTAACAAATCACTCTCCATTGCGGCCAACAAACTTTCAACATCGCTGAAATGGCCACCATTTTCATTAAACACAGCACTGGCTGATTGACTCAAAACACCCATGGTATACAGGTAATTAATTCCTTTTTGTTTAGCGTATTCCCCCACCTGCTCGTGGTAAAAACGCGCTTTTTCACCCAACTCTTTCATGTCGCCTAGAACAAGAACGCGGATACCTGAAAAGCTACTTAGCGTATCAATTGCCGCATTTACAGACGCCACGTTGGCGTTGTAGGTGTCATCTAACAGGCGAACCTGTTCGGTAAGCTGTTTCACATTCAAGCGGCCGCTAACTTGCTTCATGGCAAGTAAGCCGTCGCGCACGTTTTCTAGTGTGGCGCCAACTTGCAGCGTTAATGCCGCAGCGACAAGGGCATTCCCCACGTTGTGAACGCCAGGAATAGTAAGCTGAATAGACATATCTCCTTGCGGGCAAACCAAGTGGAATGCGGCGCACCCATCTAGCCCAATAGTGATATCTTCTGCTCTAAAATCAGCATCGTTTTTCTGCTGGGGCGAAAACGTTAGCGTTTTAGTTTGCTTGAGCTTGCCTTGCCAAAATTCAGCAAACTGACTGTCGACATTGACTACTGCCACGCCCTCACTGCCTAAGCCTTTGAAAATTTCGCTTTTAGCGCGTGCCACACCTAACAAGCTTCCAAAGCCTTCTAAGTGAGAAGCGGCGGCGTTTACGATAGTAGCTACGTCCGGCCTAACAAGGTTCGTGGTATAGGCGATTTCGCCAATGTGATTTGCGCCTAACTCCATCACTGCATATTCATGCTGAGGTTCAAGGCGTAGAAGGGTTAGCGGCACACCGATATCATTATTGAAGTTACCGTTTGTGGCTAATACATTTCCTCTTCGCGCCAAAATAGACGCGCACATTTCCTTTACGGTGGTTTTACCACTGCTTCCGGTAATCGCAATGGTTTTTGGTGCCACATCAGCTTTTACTGCCGCACCTAATAGACCAAGTGCTTCTTTGGTATCTTCAACCATGATGACAGGTAACGAGGTTGCTACGTCTTCACTGGCAATAACCGCACTTGCTCCCGCTTTCTCCGCCGTTGAAATAAAATCATGGCCGTTAAAATTCGGGCCTTTCAAAGCCAAGTAAACTGCGCCATCTTCTAGGGTGCGGGTATCGGTACTTACTGCAGACACTTCAACGTCAGCAGCGCCTTTCAATAATTTTCCATTAACCTTTTCGGCTATCCATGACAGCGTTGTTGTTATCATTTGCTGTACTCCTGTTGCAGTCGCGCCACAACTGCACGTTCGTTATAGTTAGTCTTTTTTTCACCGATAATTTGGTAATCTTCATGGCCTTTTCCGGCCACGATGATGATGTCGCTTTCATGCGCATGCTCAAGGCAATGACGAATAGCTTGCTCGCGATCGGGAATAGACACTGCCAGCTCACGGTTTTTCAAACCCGCAATGATATCCTCGGCGATAGATTCAGGGCTTTCACTGCGACTGTTATCTGTGGTGATCACAATAGCGTCAGCACCAACCTCGGCAGCCTGCCCCATTAACGGTCGCTTGCCTTTGTCTCTGTCCCCGCCACAGCCAAACACACACCACACTTTGCCCGTTGTATGGAATTTGGCGCTTAACAGCACTTTCTCCAGAGCGTCTGGCGTATGCGCGTAGTCCACCACTAGATTCGCCGCACCCGTTACAGGGAAAACTTCCATTCGCCCGGGTACAGGCGTGATTGCATTTACCGCGTTAACCACGTCATCAAAACGCTCACCTTCAGCGAGTAACGTACCTATAGCACTCAATACATTACTGATATTGAACTTTCCGAATAGTGGCAGCGAAATAGCAGCGCTTCCCCACGAACTCACCAGTTCAAAGCTACATCCACCTGCATGATAAGAAGCATTTGTGGCGAAACAATGGCGACTTTGAGGATTGTTATGCTCTCGCAAGTATTCACTTTCACCGCTTCCATCCAGACTACTTTCGTCTATACCTGTCCAGATGCGTGTAATCGTCTTATCTGCTGCACCATCCCACTTCTTACTTTCATCATCATTAGCGTTTAATACCACCGCCTTTAAACCTGGCTGCTGAAGCAGCAAGCGCTTGGCTTTGCCGTACTCTTCCAATGTGCCGTGATAATCGAGATGATCTCGAGTAAGGTTGGTGAAAACAGCGATATCGGTTTTTACTGTACCAAGCCGACCTTGAACCAATGCGTGAGAACTTGCTTCGAAGGCCGTATGGCGCACTTCACTTTGCACAAAGTCTGCCAACAAATATTGCATACGTATGGCATCGGGCGTAGTGTTCGCTGCCGGCGTGTTCGACCACTGGGTTTCATCGCCTTCAAACACACTGCTTCCTAAGGTTCCTATGCTCGCGCAGCGGGTACCTAGCGCGCTCTTTAACTGGGTAAGCAGTTGAACTGTAGAGGTTTTTCCGTTTGTCCCTGTCACTGCTACCGTCGTCATTTTCTGAGCAGGGTAGTCGTAAAATGCAGCAGCTAATGCAGAGAGCATTTGTGGTAATTCATACAGCGAGATAATGACGCTGTGGTCACGCATTTCCATCTGACCATGGGCACTACTGTCTTCAGTTTGCGCCAGAATTACACGGGCCCCTAAACTTATTGCCTGGGGTATAAAATCTCGACCATCACGTTCGTGGCCCTTAATAGCCAAGAACGCTAAGCGTGTATTCACTTCTCGGCTGTCTAGCGTTAAACCTTCAATGCGGATGTCTGGGGCGTCTACACCAAATTTCGCCAATAAAGCTTTTATACTTTGAATAAAGGCACTAACTACCACTTTGACCTCCTTTCAATAAGCGGCTAGATGTAACCTGCTTGTCATCGGGCGTAACGTTTAACATGTGCAGTGCGCCACCCATAATTGATGAAAAGACAGGTGCAGCGGTATCCCCCGCGTGATACAAGTCACCGCCGGGTTCGTTGATCAATACAATTGTCACTAATCTTGGGTCAGACACAGGTGCAATACCGGCGAAAATGTTGACGTACTCTTCACCGTACCCGCCTGCCACCGCTTTTCGGCTTGTTCCGGTTTTACCAGCAACGCGATACCCTGGTACCGAAGCTTTAATTGCCGTACCGCCACGCTGGGTTACACTTTCCATCATCTGAACAATAGCTTTCGCGTTTTCTTCGCTAATCACCCGCTCAGACTGTGCTTGCCAAGAGGGTTGCTCTGGTGACTTGATGATATTAAGCGGAGTTTTTATACCGCCGTTTGCCAGCGTTGCGTAAAGACGCCCCAACTGTGCTGTTGTCACAGAAATGCCGTACCCAAACGACAGCGTGGCTAATTCAAATTCAGACCAACGACTGCGCTCATGGAAAATACCGCTACTCTCACCCGCCATATTCAGCCCGGTATCGCTCATTAAGCCCATGTTGTAATAGGTATCAAGCAGGAACTGTTTAGGCACAGAAAGCGCCAGCTTTGATGTACCCATATTCGAGGAATGCTGAATGATTTCTTCTAGCGTGAGTTCGCCATAATTACGCGAATCTTTAACTAGGCTGCCGCCTAATCGCATCCATCCTGGGTGGGTGTTTACCGAATCTTCAGGCTCTACTTCACCAAACTCTAAAGCAGTAAGAACCGCCAGCGGTTTTAGTGCCGAGCCTGGTTCGAACGCATCGGTAATAACTCGGTTACGCATTCTGTGCGCAGAAATATCGCTTCTGTCATTCGGATTGAACGACGGTGCATTCACCATTGCTAACACATCACCGCTTTTTACATCGATGACAATGGCGGAAGCCGAGCTTGATTGGTAATAAATCATGGCTTCTTTAATTTCTTTATAAGCAAGTGCCTGAATACGCTGATCAATAGTCAGCTGCAGGTCGCCGGCTTTTTCGCCTGATTTTGTTTCTAAGATCTCTACCTGACGGCCTTTCGCATCGCGGCGTATTTTACGAGAACCCGGTGTGCCCGTTAGCCACTCGTTATACATGCGCTCCAAGCCTTCAACGCCCGTGTCGTCAACATCGGTTACGCCGATTAACTGCGCTGAAACTTCACCTGTAGGATAGTAGCGGCGGCTTTCACGGCGAAGATAAATGCCTGGAATGTCCAGTTTATCAACGTACTCTGCCATGGCAGGCGACACCTGACGCTGCAAGTAAACAAAGCGGCGTTTGGGGTTTGCCACTTTTTCTTTGAGTTCATTGACGTCTTGGCGCAGTACATCTGCCAGCGCTTCCCAACGGCGTTCTTCCTCGAAGCCGTTGTTTTCATGGATAACCTTAGGGTCAGCGTAGATGGCCCGAACAGGCACACTCACCGCCAGCTCAACACCATTTCTATCGGTAATAAGCCCGCGATAGGTTGGCATGTCACGGGTTCTTAGTGTGCGGTTGTCACCCTGTTGAATTAGCTCGTCTGGCTCAATAACTTGAATATAGGCTGCACGGGCGGCGAGCACGCTGAAAACTAGCATAATAACAACAAGCACAACGACAAAGCGCCAGTGCACTAGGCTTGGCGTTACATTTTGTTTTGCACCGGTTTTTTTACGTTGGCGAGAAAGTGCTGTTGTACTCATTTTAACTTCACCACTACTTCATCGTCTGCAGTTGGACGGTACATTTCTAACTGTTTTTCAACCAGATTTTCTATGCGGTTATGCTCGGTCAACGCGCGTTGCTCAAGCACCAGGTTACGCCACTCGACATCAAGCTCATCTTTCTCTTGCATAAGGTCTTCAAGGGCAATGACCTGCTGTCTGTTGTGATGACTGCTAAGTGTTACTGCCATGGCACTTGTGATAACCATTAAATACAACAAAACCCGCAACTTGTTGCGGGTCAAATCTGAAACAATTATTAGCAGTAATTTAAAATTAGTGCTGGCCTTGTCTGGCGCGGCTTTGGTCATAACTTTTCTGCCACACGTAATACCGAACTGCGAGAGCGAACGTTGTTCGCAATCTCCTGTTCTGAAGGTTTTATCGCTTTGCCCAAGGCTTTTAGCACTTTATCTGCATCTATTTCAGCCTGAGTAATCGGTAAGTTGTGTGGTACTGATTTCCCTTTACTTTGATCCTTAATGAAGCGTTTTACTAAACGGTCTTCAAGCGAGTGAAACGAAATAACAGCAAGACGACCTTCTTTCGCCAACACCTGTGTCGCTGCTTTAAGCCCGACGCGAAGTTGCTCCAGCTCCGCATTGATGTATATGCGAATGCCTTGGAACGCGCGGGTAGCCGGATGTTTAAACTTACCCTTTACAGGAACCGCTTCGTCGATGATCTTGGCTAGCTGTGCAGTGCGTGTGATAGGCGTTTCTTTGCGTGTGTTCACAATGGCATGGGCTATGCGTTTGCCGAACTTCTCTTCGCCAAACTCTTTAATAACCTGCGTAATGTCTTGTTCTTCGGCGCTAGCCAACCAGTCTGCAGCACTTTGTCCACGTGAGGTGTCCATACGCATATCCAGTGGGCCGTCACGAAGGAAGCTAAAACCACGCTCGGCATCATCTAGCTGAGGTGAAGACACCCCCAAATCCATAAGCACACCGTCAATCTTGCCAGTTAGCCCTAGCGCTTCGATTTCTTCTGCCATATCACCAAACGGTGAGTGGATAATGCTAAAACGCTTATCATCGGCGAAACGTTCTGCCGCTTTGATTGCTTGCGGATCACGGTCAAAGGCGATGAGTCGCCCGTGTTCGCCCAATGCATCCAAAATATGTGCTGAGTGCCCCCCACGGCCGAAAGTGGCGTCAATGTAGATACCGTTCGGTTTGATCGCTAGGGCTTCAATGCATTCATCAAGCAATACTGAAATATGTTTAAATTCGCTAGGCTGCGTCATAGAGAAAAGTCCTGTAATCGTTCGGTAAGTTCAAATTCGCCTTTGCGTTCGGTGTCTATATCAGCTTCAACTTGTTGTGCCCAAATATCGGCATCCCAAATTTCGAATTTGTTTAACTGACCAACTAACATGACTTCTTTTGAGAGTTTTGCGAAACTTCGCAGTGGAGTAGGAACAAGAATGCGCCCGCTTTTATCCATCTCACCTTCAGAAGCATAACCTAGTAGCAATCGCTGCAAGCGACGCTCGGCTGGTATCATGCTTGAAAGTTTAGAGAGTTTAAGCTCAATCTCTTCCCATTCGGGAAGTGGGTAAAGTAGCAAACAACTTTGTTGTGTATCGACTGTGCAGACCAGTTGTCCCTGACAATCATCCAGCAGCGACTGACGATACTTCGTCGGTATAGCCAGTCTGCCTTTTGTATCCAGATTGATTGCGTTAGCGCCGCGGAACATTCCCCTAGCCTTTTATTATTTGCTCTTGGTTTTCTTGTTTTTTGAGTACTAATCTGCAAAGTGATGATGATTTGATCCACAATTCGCCACATTTACCCACTGAGATACAGTTTAGGTATCAATGATCCCCACTGTCAAGTAGAAAAAAGGCATCAAGGCCGCATAAACACTGGGTTTAAACTGGTTAGATATACAGTGCTTTTAGGAAGTGTATGATTAGGCGTGTAAAAAAGATTAAAAAATGTTCAGGTGAGAAAAAATAAAGGTGTAATTAATCGATGAACTGCTGTTTTTGACTGTAAATAAGCAGCGAGGTCTCACGATTATGTTTAACGCCGTATTCAACGGCATTACGCGTAAACTGAGTCGTAATTCAAACAGCAGCGCCTCATCAGTACGTTAAGAAAACGAGTGAGTTAACACGACTAGTGCTAACTCACTGCATTTACATCAACGCGTGCTAACGCATAGCGATAATCAAGGTGCCCTAACTTAGAAACGATAGGATGCGGTAAGTGAAGCCACGTCGCTATCTACATCGCTATCAATATCTGTTTCATAGCTAGCCGACACTGAAAACTGCTCATTTACCCAGTAATCAAGCGCAACACCTGCGGTTTTTACATTATCGAACCCATCTGGTGCATTGGTATAGCTGTAGCTTCCTTGAACGCTCAAACCTAGAGTGAAGAAATATCTAGCGCTGCCTGATAGAACGTCAATATCGTCTGCTACGTACTGAGCAGTAAAGTCCCAGCCTGTTCCCCTATTCCCTACCGTGGTATAACGTGTAAATACAAGCGGTGAAGTCTCATTTTCACTTTCGCTGTAACTTTCCGTACCATTATTAAAGTCGTAAGTGGCACGCTGATAGATGACACCTGCACCAATTTGCCATTGACGGGATAAGTTAAATCCTACCTTTAGGTCAATATTGGTATAGTCTTCGTCACCGAATTCGTCATCAAATTTACTGTGAGCGCCTTCTATGGCAAGCATCCACGTATCGTCTAGGTAAAAAGTACTGCCTAAATTAAATACGTCGATACCATCTAAATTGGCGTAACCACCAGATAAACTAGATACACGCTGAAGATAAGGGTTGATAAGGTAAGCGCCGCTGTTTCCGCTAACTTCTTCAAGGTAGCGCACATATCTTGCACCGTAGAGGTTGTCATCTAACCCTTCAAAATCGACAGCAGTTACCTGTACTTCGTTTTGTGTAGCTGCATGGGCTGCTGAGACTGTAAATACTGAAGCGGTGATAAGTGATAGTGCAGTTAGCGTAGTTTTTAACTTATTAGTGTTAGTGTTCATGTCTTTTGTCCTTAAAAAATGTGTTGGGAACGAGATGTAAGATAAGACATTAAAACTTAACGGTTTCTGAACGAAACATGACGAAGTCTGAACGAGTGCAAAAGACATAAAAATGTATGGTCCGCCTCGTTATTGCAACAATAAA
>CETB01016455.1_pt1 | contig 121818 bp, 125 predicted proteins | sample 356381 | NCBI WGS metagenome assembly CETB01 (sample SAMEA2622545, study PRJEB7988) | marine metagenome | biome: marine biome (ENVO:00000447); feature: deep chlorophyll maximum layer (ENVO:xxxxxxxx); material: "saline water (ENVO:00002010), including plankton (ENVO:xxxxxxxx)" | depth 155 m | reverse complement strand
GTATGACTTAAATTACGACGTGCAAACTCTCGCTGTTTAGGTTGAAAATCTTCAGGTTTGCTTACTTTATTCACAAACCAATTGTATAACTCTCTGTGCGGAAGAAACTCCAATGTACAAAAGGAATGCGAAATCGATTCGATAAAATCACTCTCTCCATGAGCCCAATCGTACATCGGGTAAATTTTCCATTCTTGATTGGTTCTATGGTGAGCTTTATGTACACAACGATACATAATTGGGTCACGCATTAACATATTGGAAGAAGTCATATCTATTTTAGCACGGAGTACATGAGCTCCTTCTGGCGTATCGCCGTTTTTCATTTCTTCAAAAAGAGCTAAGTTTTCTTCTACAGAACGCTCACGATACGGACTTTCTTTACCAGGCTCTGTGGGTGTTCCTTTTTGGTTGGCAATGGCTTCCGAAGTTTGGCTATCTACATAGGCATCTCCATTTTTAATCATTTCTACCGCCCAATCATAGAGCTGCTGGAAGTAGTCTGAAGCATAACATTCTTTCGCCCATTTAAAGCCTAACCATGCTACATCGCGTTTAATAGAATCTACAAACTCCCGCTCTTCTTTAATAGGATTGGTATCGTCAAAACGAAGATTTACAGGCGCATTGTAGCGTAATCCTAAGCCAAAATTTAAGTTGATCGATGAGGCATGACCAATGTGTAAATAACCATTAGGCTCTGGGGGAAATCTAAATTTTAAATCTTCCTTTTTGTAGCCTCCGCTCGCTAAATCGTCTTCTATAATTTGTTCTATAAAATTGAGTGACTTATTTTCTTCTGCCATAATTTTTCATATAAAAACGCAAAGTTATCAAAAATAAAATCGCACGGCATAGGAAAGCAATTAGAAAGCAAATTATTTTTAAATCCTTACTGCTTAGGGTTAAAATAAAGCTAAACTAAAGTATATTACGAGGGAAAACTTCAGCATTTATTAATTTTAAATTGAATTAAATTCAGTTACTTATGAAAAATTACAACTCCTCTCCTATTGTTGAATTTTTAGAAGTTCTGAGCCATGGCTAAAAATTCCTCTAAATTAAATCCGTTATCCGTTTGGGCACTTGCTGCCGGAGGAATGGTAGGTGGCGGTATTTATACAGTTCTTGGTGTCGTCATTGCTGTTTCTGCACAATGGACCTGGTTAGCTTTTGTTCTTACTGGACTTATCGCTATTCCATCAGCCTATAGTTATGTATTTCTCACCAATAAATTTCACGAAGAAGGGGGTGCCTTTGTATTTCTTGAAAAGGTAGATGATAAAAAAATGGCCGGTAACCTCAGCTGGTTATTAATTATTGGCTATGTCTTAACCATATCGGTTTACGCTTATGCTTTTGGACATTACCTTTCCTTTGCTTTTCACGGTGATCCTTTATTAATGCGTTTGCTCGCTGCAGGCATTGTCATCGCTTTAATTTTATTGAATTTAGCAGGAGTAGGAAAACTGACCAATGTGGAGATTATTATCGTTTCCGTTAACCTTCTCGTATTATTGGCTTTAGGTATTTACGGACTAGCCCATTGGGACACCTCTCAACTTACCGCGGGGATCAGTCCGCGGCCCATTTGGTCCAGTTTAATTGGAGGAGCTTCCATATTTATGGCTTATGAAGGCTTTCAGCTACTTACCTACGAATACGATAAAATTAAAAATCCCGAAAAAAGCTTTATGCCAACATTAATGAGCGCGGTCATTTTTGTGGTCATCCTTTATGCGGTAGTAGCGCTTGGAGCAACCATGGTTGGTGGTGCCACTTCTATGATTAGTTTTAAAGAAATTGCTTTGTCCATTTCGGCTGAATCGGCTTTTGGGAAAACCGGACTTATCGTCATGACCGTTGCTGCAGGTTTTGCCACGGCAGCTGCCATTAATTCAACTTTATTTTCTACAGCCAATTTATCCAAACGTATTGCCTCTCAAAACGAACTTCCTTCTTGGTTTAATCACACCAATAAAAACGATGTTCCCGATCGATCGATTATTGTTCTAGGTACTTTAGCCGGGACCTTAGCTATTGTCGGCTCATTGAGTTCATTGGTGGAAGCAGCAAGTTTAGCCTTCTTATTTACCTTCGGAATTGTGAATTGGATTGCTTACCGCGAATCTGAAAAACGAAAATGGATCCCCTTAATGGGAATTATTATTGGAATCTTAGTAGGCTTGGCATTGATTTTTAGGTTAGTGATTTCTAAACCCATTGCCCTAGGTGGAATTTTAGCCTTGGTCTTACTCATCATTATGGGGAGACCCTACTTATTAAAGAAAAAAGAAAAAACACAACAAAAAGCCCAAGAAGATGAACACTAAATTTATAACGTTATTGATGGGAATGCTACTGCTTTTTAGTTGTCATTCATCCGAGGAAAAACCCTCAAAACTGCGTATAGGACAGTTTATGTTCACCGATCTTCCAGTGGAAATTACCTTTACGAAAAAAGGAAAACCTTCCCTTCAGCAACAAATGAAGTATACCGAATTATCAGATTATCAACCTATAAATTCAGGAACTTATACAGTAGAAGTAAAAGCTGAAAATCAATTACTACTAAAGAAAAAAATAGGCATTGGGACCAGTGGAGTTTATACCTTGATGCTTTATGGAATTTTACAGGAAAACCCCACTACCAATGAAAAAACCACCAAAACAAAATTACACGAAATTGTGGAAGGTGAAGAAGCAACCACGCCCAACGGAAATTTACCGCAACTAAAAGTGTTAAATGATGAATTTGAATGCGGTAAAGACGAAGCAAAAATAAGATGGGTTCATTTAGCAGCCGGAGTAGAAGAGATTTCAGCAGAAGTTTTTTCAAATCAAGAAACAATTACCAAAAAACTACCTTCACTTACCTATCCCAAGCTATCCCAAACTAAAGCACTTTCAACCTTTCAATATAGCGTAAATTGGAAATTGAAAGGAAGTAAAGTAAATGTAGCCCAAGAACAACTAACTATTGAATCCCAAAAATTATATACTTGTTTTGTAGTAGGAATCGAAGGAAAATATATTGATAGTTTAAAAGTTGTTACGGGAGAAACAGCTAAGAAAAAATTTTAAACCTTATTTTTACAAAAAATATTTTATGGGAATTATTAAGCTGAATAACATACGGGTATTTGCACATCACGGTTGTTTAACCGAAGAAGGAAAAATAGGTAGCGATTACCGGGTAGATGTAGAGATTCATGCCGCTTTGGAAACTTCTTCCGTTTCAGATGAATTAAAAGATACCGTTGATTATGTGCACCTTAACCGCATTGTAAAAGAAGAAATGGCGCAGCGTTCGAAACTCTTGGAACATGTGGCTAAACGCATCATTGACCGTATTTTTCATGACTTGGAAATGGTAGAACAAGCAGAAGTAACAGTTTCTAAAATCAATCCGCCCCTGGGAGGAGATGTAGAAAATGTATCAATTATATTATCTAAAGCAAGATAAATATTTGCTTTTAGCTAAAATTTATTACATTTGCAGTCCTTAAATGTAAAGGGTGCCGTGGCCGAGTGGCTAGGCAGTGGTCTGCAAAACCATGTACAGCGGTTCGAATCCGCTCGGCACCTCAAGAAAAAAGCCTTTCCAAATGGAAAGGCTTTTTTTATAAATCGTCGTTATCGTTATTAGGAATCACGTTTTCTACTCTGTTTTCCAATTGTTCCATTTCTGAAGGAAAAATTCCGCGGGAAACCAATACCAGACCAAAGATAACAATCACCACACTAATTCCCCTTTTTAAGCGGTAAATTCGAGTAGGGGTTAATTTATGATTTAAGCGTTTAGCCAATAATATCTTCAATAAGTCAATCACAAAATAAGTGGCGATTACGGTGGTAAAAAACACTAATAAGCGTTCTGGATCCATTTCTAATTGCGGACCAAATATAATAATCAAGCCTAACCAAAAACCTAATACACCAATATTTACAAAATTGAGTAGAAACCCTTTAATGGCGAGTTGAAATAAAGCACTTTTCTTTAGTTTTCTAATCCCTTCTTCTTCATCTGGATGCGGAATAGCTTTTTTCTCTTTTACAAACGTAATTACCCCGTAAGTAGCCATGATACAACCACCAAATATAAACAAGGCGGGATCGTCTTTGATGCTGTTCAATAATTTGCTAGTCCCTAAATAAGCTATTGATAGAAAGAAAATATCGGCTATAATCACACCAATATCAAAAAAAACTGCTGCCCGAAATCCTTTGATGGCAGCAGTTTCCAATAAAACAAAAAATACAGGACCTAACAAGAAGGCCAAAAAAAAGCCTAACGGAATTCCTGCAAAAATGTCTTGTAGCATAAAATTGTTTTCTAAACTCGTTTACACAAAGGTAAGCAATAGCAATTTAATTTTACCTAAGCTTAATGGTTCCTCCCAAAGTGGTCTTTTTATCTACTTTTTCTGGTTGACCGTAAATATGAATGTCACCACCGGCTTGTACTTTTGCTTTACAGTATTTAGAAGCGTTTACATCTGCCTCTCCTCCAGCCTGTACTTTTACTTCGGTTGTATCGGTTTTTAAATCTTCCCCATCATAATTACCTCCGGTTTTTACTTCAACCGTCTGATTAATAGCTTTCCCGGAAGTTTGGATTACTCCTCCCGTAACACTTTTTATTTCTAAATTGTCTATAGTTAAAGAACCGGCGATGATTTGAGCACCTTCTTGTACTTTTAAATTTAGGAAGCTTTGTTCGATACTTCCTTCAATTTCTATATAAGAACCTTCGTTGGCATCAATCACCTCTGCCGTTTTGTAATAGACTTTAATTTTGGTATCGGTTTCGCTCCAAATATTATCTAAACCGAGTTTTATTTTTAAAACACCGTTTTTTACTTTCGCTTCGATTTCATCGTTATCGAAACCGGTAGCGACAATTTTATTTTCGTTGGAGGGAATCAAAGTCGCCTGAATTTTACTATAAATCTTGATTTCTGAAAAATCTTCTGCAAGGTCTATTTCTGTTTTTTGTGCAAAGCCAGCACAACTAACACTTACTAAGAATAAAAAAAATAACTTTTTCATAAGGATTTGATTTAAATGAATGATACCTACAAATTTACAAAGGAATCTTACTTAATTTTCTGAAAATGATGTTAATTGAAGCTGAAAAGGAAACTTAGAACTAAAGTAACTCTATAAGCATTTTATAATTTAATAGGATAGCATCACTTTAAAATTTATTCTTCTTACTTAATAATTAGATACTGAGAATAAGATTTCTGCCTTCGCAGGAATTACACCTCTACTTCTTGCCTTGCCCCCACTAAATTAAAATCTAAATGACGTTTTACTAAATCGGCATTTTTTACAGTAACATAAACCTCATCGCCTAATTGATACACCTTTTTGGTTTTTTTACCTACAATGGCAAAATTCTCCTGATCAAATTCAAAATGGTCTTCTTTAATATCACGTAAACGCACCATTCCTTCACATTTATTTTGCTCGATTTCTACATAAATTCCCCATTCTGTCACACCGGAAATAACCCCTAAAAACTGTTCGTTTTGATGGTCCTGCATAAACTTTACTTGCATGTATTTGATGGAATCCCGTTCTGCATTGGTAGCAAACATTTCCATATCACTACAATGGTTACAACGGCCTTCGTATTCTTCTTCGTTGGCCGAATTTTTTCCATCGATATAACGTTGCAATAAACGATGGGCCATCACATCGGGATAACGGCGAATAGGTGAGGTAAAATGTGAATAATAATCAAACGCCAAGCCATAATGACCAATATTGTTTGTACTGTAATAGGCTTTACTCATCGTACGAATGGTCAAGGTATCGACCATATTTTGTTCTTTTTTACCCTGAACATCTTTTAAAAGACCGTTTAAAGAACGGCTGACCGATTTTCTATCTTTCAGGTTAAGCTTATATCCAAATTTACCAACAACGTTCTCTAAAGCGGCTAATTTATCATCATTTGGTTCGTCATGGCAACGGTACACAAATGTTTTTTGTGGTTCTTGCTTTCCGATGAACTCAGATACTTTTTTATTGGCCAAGAGCATAAACTCTTCAATGAGCTTATTGGCATCTTGGGAGGTTTTAAAATAAACGCCAATAGGATCGTTATGTTCATCTAAATTAAATTTCACTTCCACCTTATCAAAAGAAATGGCACCGCTTGACATTCGTTTGGCACGCATTTTTTTAGCTAAACTATCCAAGGTCAAGACCGCTTCTACAATCTCCGGAGTGGTATCGTAAAGCTTTCCGGTAAGTGAAATTTCATTGGGAATACTTCCCTTTTTGGTTTCAATAATATGCTGAGCTTCTTCATAAGCAAAACGGGCATCACTATAGGTGACCGTTCTTCCGAACCAATTCTTCACAACTTCCGCTTTTTTATTGATTTCAAAAACGGCAGAAAAGGTATATTTCTCTTCATGAGGTCGTAAGGAACAAGCATTATTCGATAACACTTCCGGTAACATCGGTACTACTCTATCTACTAAATAGATTGAAGTACCCCGTTCATAAGCTTCATCATCTAAGATGGTTCCCGGTTCTACATAATGCGAAACATCGGCAATGTGAATACCAATCTCATAATTTCCGTTTTCCAGGATTTTAAAACTCAGCGCATCGTCAAAATCTTTCGCATCTTTCGGGTCGATAGTGAACGTAAGCGTATCCCGCATATCGCGACGCTTTTTAATTTCTTTTTCTTGAATCGAAGTATCTAATTGATTGGCAAATTCTTCCACTTCTTTCGGGAAATCATGCGGTAAACCATTTTCTATTAAAATAGTTTGCATTTCGGTTTCATGACTACCAGGTTCTCCCAAGACTTCCATCACACTTCCGGTTGGCGAATCTTTATCGTCCCATTTTTCAAATTTAACCGTCACCACCAATCCGTTTTTGGCTTCTTTGGGCAATTTGTCTTTGGGTACAAAAATATCGGTATACATCTTTGGATTTTGTATTTCTACAAATCCAAATTTATCGTTGAGGTGAAGTATTCCCACAAAATTCAATTTCTTGCGTTCGATTACTTCCACGACTTCGCCTTCGTTCTTTTTATTGGTTCTTTTTCGGTACACATAAATTTTTACGCGGTCCCCATCAAAAGCTTTATTTATATTTTTCTGCGGAATGTATACATCTTCTTCCAGCTCTTCTACAATCACATAACCGTCCTTACGGGTAGTCATATCTAAAACGCCTTCGTAATAATTAACTTCTTCGTTAATTTTAAACTTCCCACGCTCTGCTTGTGCTATCTGTTTGCTTTTTACCAAGGTTGCCAGCTTTTTAATAATCTGGTTTCTACCATTGGCATTGGTAATATCCAATACGTCAGCTAATTGCTTGTAATTAAAAGTTTGATTGGGATGATTGCGAAGTACCTTCAATATTTTTTTTGAAAGTCCGGGTATATTTTTTGATGTTCTTTTACGCTTACTTGATCTCTTTGCCATCTACTATCTTCTTCTCTTCTTTATTTGTTAAAAATTAAAAATACATTTAAAAATTAAGAATGCGATTCTTTTAAATTAAAGTTTTGTTAAGTGACTACTCAATTGAAATATAGAGGACTAAATGAAAAAATTAAAGATAAAATAACTTTGAAATGTTAATCGTATCTTAAAATTTATTAACTTTGTAGTATATATATTAAAAATTATGTACAAACAAAAGCGTTTATACTTACTTTTTTTTCTTATTTTTCTAATAGGCTTCACCTATTTATTGATAACCATCAATACTTACTTAAGTTCTAAAAATGAACCTGAAGTTATTCATAGAACTTCCACAACTTCAGTACATTTCAGAAAATATTAAGATATAAAAGCTTATTTTAGTCTTTTATAAATTTTCATGAGAGACTATTTGCATTTAGCTACTTTTAGCAATCCATTTCAATATGCCGTTTTAAAATCTATCTTAGAACGGGAAGAAATTCGATTTTTCTTTCAAAATGAAACCGTTCTAGGCATCATGCCTTTTCATTCTTCCCCCAACGGAGGCATTCATTTAAAAATTCATCCCGAAGACTTTCAAGAAGCAAAACTCCTTTTAGAAGAATTCAATTACACTTCTCATTTAAAAATAATCTAAAGCTTAGTTGTTATTAACAGTACTAATAATAATTATTTTTTTTTTTAAATTTTAAAATCTAAATGATGGTATATTATTGCTTGTGAATAGCGGTAAATTTTGTTGAAATTAAATTTTGATTTCTCACTATTGAATAATACTCAACAACAATTTATGCGTATTGTTAATTTTAAGTACTTGGAAATGAAATAAGCTTCACACTTTATTAACAATTATTAAAGCTTGTGTTGATATTGAAAAAGTGAATTGTTTAGTATAAAAAATGATGTTGATAACCTGTTTTTGACTATGAATAACTTTTTGTTAGAAACTGAAAAACTTATTTGGTAAATCCGAAAAATTGTGCTGATTGATTTTTTTCTGGGATAATCAAAAAAACTTTGTCAGATTTCATTTATAGTTATTCACATTTGTTGTTAATTTTTAAAATTGTGGAAACAAGCGCTTTAAAAAATTTAATTAACAAGCATAATTCTTCCTGTTAATAAGCGATTATTTACCTTTGTAGCCTAACTTTTAAACCTAATCTCATGAAAATTGCCATCGGTAATGACCACGCTGGTACAGATTATAAAAACCAAATCGTAAAATACCTTGAAAGTAGGGATATTGAAGTAATAAATTACGGTACTAATGAAGCCGATAGCGTAGATTATCCGGATTTTGTTCATCCGGTTGCCAATGATGTAGAAAATGAAAAAGTACATTTAGGAATTATTATCTGCGGAAGTGGTAACGGTGCCGCTATGACCGCTAATAAACATCAAGGTATTAGGGCTGCTTTATGTTGGACGAAAGAATTGGCACAATTGGCTCGTGAACATAACGATGCCAATGTATTGAGTATTCCTGCAAGATTTACTTCCTTACCACAAGCGGTAGAAATGGTAAAAACCTTTTTAGATACGCCTTTTGAAGGAGGGAGACATCAACGCCGTGTAGATAAAATTGCTTGCCAGTAAACCTATGCATCAACATTCGGGACATAGCCACCAAGCGGTAAAAGGCAAAAACCTTTGGTATTCCATTTTATTAAATATAGGGATTACCGTTGCCCAAGTAGTGGGTGGCTTGGTAAGTGGAAGTTTATCTTTACTATCTGATGCTTTACATAATTTTAGCGATGTAGTTTCGTTAATTATCAGCTACATCGCTAATAAAATTGCTGGTAAAGAGGCTTCTTATCAAAAGACTTTTGGTTATAAACGAGCTGAAATTATAGCCGCATTCGTCAATGCGCTTTCTTTAATTGTGATTGCGATTATTTTAATTAAAGAAGCAGTGATTCGTTTTTTTCATCCGGAACCTATTGAATCAACGATGGTGATTTGGTTAGCGATTCTAGCCATTGCCGGGAATGGTTTGAGTGTCTTATTAATGAAGAAAGACAGCAAAACCAATATGAACATGCGTTCGGCTTACTTGCATTTATTAACCGATATGCTTGCTTCTGTAGCTGTGCTTATAGGTGGATTGCTTATGAAATTCTATCAAATTTATTGGATAGATAGTTTACTAACCGCTGCCATTGCTTTATACTTAATATTTGTAGGTTGGGATTTATTACGGGATAGTTTTAAGGTATTAATGCTATTTACTCCACAAGAAATTCCCTTGAAGACCATTGCTTCTAAAGTTGGTGAAATTAAAGAAATAAAAAACATGCACCATATTCATGTATGGCAACTAAACGAAAATGAAGTACACTTAGAAGCGCACGTAGATTTTAACGAAAATATTACCCTTTCTGAATTTGATGAAATTCTGGTGAAAATTGAAAAACAAATTAACGAATTTGGGATCAATCATATTAATATTCAACCGGAATTTAATAAGCCTGATAATAAATCAATCATCGTTCAAGATTAAAGTATGTTTCAAGTAGCCACCAAGATTTTTGAAGAATTAACCACTACAGAATTATATGAGATCCTTCAATTACGTTCTGAAGTTTTTGTGGTGGAACAAGATTGTGTATATCAGGATATTGATGGAAAAGACGATCAAGCCCTTCACGTTTTAGGAAAAAAAGAAGGAAAAGTAGTCGCCTATACCCGCTGTTTTGCTCCCCATATTTATTTTGAAGAAGCAGCTATTGGTCGGGTGGTCGTGAAAGACTCAGAACGAAAATTTGGTTATGGCCATCAAATTTTAAAAGCTTCTATTGAAGAAATTCAACAGCGCTATCAAACCACCACGATTAAACTTTCTGCACAACAGTACCTTACCCATTTTTACGAGGCTCATAATTTTCATCAAATAGGCGAAGGATATTTAGAAGATGGTATTCCACACATTGCCATGATAAAAAATTAATTTACACAAAGTTAAAGACATAGCCTTTGGTAGAGAGGCCATTTATAATTACTTTTGCCCGCTTAAAATTTTAGCGGCTATGAAGAAAGTGCTCAATCTTTTTGACTTTAAACAAAAAGTAAATTATAAAACCGAAATATTAGCTGGTTTAACGGTAGCGATGACGATGATTCCTGAATCATTATCTTTTGCTATTTTAGCCGGTTTTCCTCCCTTGGTAGGGCTTTATGCCTCTTTTATTATGGGCTTAATTACGGCGGTTTTAGGAGGTCGTCCAGGACTAGTTTCCGGGGGAGCCGGAGCTACTACTGTGGTTCTTATCGCGCTTATGGTTTCTCACGGACTTGACTACGTCTTTGGTGCCGTGATTATTGCAGGGATTATCCAAATTATTGTGGGCTTGTTCAAGCTAGGGAAGTTTATTCGACTTGTTCCCCAACCGGTGATGTTTGGTTTTGTGAATGGTCTTGCCGTTATTATTTTCATGTCACAACTTGAACAGTTTAAGGTAAGAACAGGTGATGGGTTTGAATGGATGACGGGAACACCATTTTTAATTATGGCCGGTTTAGTGGCATTAACCATTGGGATTATTGTTATTTTACCCAGGTTTACAAAGGCTATTCCTTCTTCATTAGTGGCCATTATTGTGGTTTTTGCTATTGTTTATTTTTTTGGGATAGATACCAAACAAGTGGTAGATATTGCTTCTGTTAGTGGAAGTTTGCCTCCGTTTCATATTCCAGATATTCCTTTTACCTATGAAGCTTTTAAAACCATACTTCCTTATGGATTAATTATGGCAGCGGTAGGTTTAACCGAAGGTTTATTAACCCTGAATTTGGTGGATGAAATTACAGGAACCAAAGGGCAAAGTAACCGTGAGTGTGTTGCTCAAGGAACCGCTAATATCGCTAATGGCTTTTTCTTTGGGATGGGTGGTTGCCCTATGATTGCACAAACCTTAGTGAATTTATCTTCCGGCTCTCGCGCTAGACTCTCTGGGATTATTGCTGCACTTACCATTCTAACTATTATTTTGGTAGGTGCTCCGGTTATTGAATTATTACCTATGGCAGCGTTAGTTGGGGTAATGATTATGGTAGCTTTTGGTACCTTTGAGTGGGCAAGTTTTAGGGTATTTACCAAAATGCCAAAACACGATATTTTTGTCATGCTATTGGTAACCCTAATTACGGTTTTCTTACATAATTTAGCCTTAGCAGTATTAATTGGGGTTATTATTTCTGCCTTGGTTTTTGCTTGGGATAACGCCAAACGCATTCGTGCCAGAAAGCATATTGATGAAAACGGAATCAAGCATTACGAGATTTACGGTCCGCTATTCTTCGGTTCAACCACCACCTTTATGACCAAGTTTGATGCATTAAATGACCCTCAAGAAATTATCGTCGATTTTACCGAAAGTAGAATTGTAGATATGTCGGCTATCGAATCCCTTAATAAACTTACGGAACTTTATGCCAAGCAGGGAAAAAAGGTTCATTTAAAACATTTAAGTGGCGACTGTAGAAAGTTATTGAGAAATGCCGAGGCAGTTATCGATGTGAATATTATCGAAGATCCTACTTATCGAGTAGTAACCGATAAATAATTAAAATAAAGGAAATTGTATATCATCCATTAAGTATCAATTGGTAAATTCTCGTCATCCTTTTGTCACATTGAGCGGAGTCGAAATGTTGATTCAGAATCTCATCCTGCTTTTATTTAGTGATGAGATTCCAAAACAAGCCTGCCTGCCGAATGGCAGGTCTGGAATGATGTAAATTTCGATATTTTACCATAATATATTAAGAAATTAAAATTAGTCGGTTCGAGTGATTTTGCGCAGTGAAACGAAGCAAAATTGTATCAAGAACAAATTTTATATTCACTATTCTCGATACCAAAATCGTAAAAGATTTTCATTCGAATTGACGTTCCTGAAATTTACCTACTTCAACCAAAACTTTGCAAATTTTAATAATTGGTCTTGGGGTATTCCTCTAAAAAAGCCAAACATTACAAGTGCATACACCAATTGTGTTTTAAAATTTCCGTGGTAGTCGTATGTTCGGGTACTCACCAACACATCTTGTTGGATCACTTGATAATCTGAAACTTGAGAAGCACGTTTTATAAAATCGTATTCTTCCATTAGTTGGAGCGATTCATCGTAACCTTTTAAGCGGTTAAATAATTCCTTAGTAATCCACAAGGTTTGTCCACCGCCACGAAACATCAATCCTTTAAAACGTGAAAAATAGCTATTGAAAAGCAGAAACTTATTTTTGGTATCGAATAACGAACGAAAACAACCAAATTGAACAGTTTCATTTAAATGATTTAAAATAGCAGAAGAAAAGCTTTTGGGCGGTAAACTATCGGCGTGTACAAAATAGAGAAGATCACCATTTGCAGCTTTAGCACCGGCATTCATTTGTTTTGCCCTCCCTTTGGCTGAAGAAATTAGGGTTACTTGAAATTTTTTAGCTACTTCCCTACTTTTATCGGTACTTCCCCCATCCACAACAATAATTTCTTCAGCCTTATTTTCTTGCAAATACGGTAGCAATTTTTCAAGATTTTCTTCTTCATTAATTACCGGAATTATAATACTAATCATGGCTGAAGTTGCTATAAAAATTTTTGTTATTGGACATAGCGTGAATTTTCAGGGAAAATTTGTATCGAAATGTCTGTTAAATAGAAGTTTCAATATAAAATTCTTATCAAGATTTCAATTGGTCATGGAGTTTTTTAATTCGAATTATTACTATAATTATCTAAATCCAATTCCCAATTATAATCTAAGAATTCAACCTCGGGATCAGATGATGTTGGAATAAGCTGATAGTTTTTCAAAATTTTGATGATGCCATCTTTCCCCTCGAAATCTGCCCGAAACCAATCCATTAATCTTGGTACGTAAACCTTATTTTCTTTTTGATTGAATTTCACTTCCCGTTTTAAATAAGCTTGTGCCGATTTTTCCAATTGCTCATCTAAAGTCTCCACTTTATAAAAGCTTACTGGCGGACAACTTTTCGCTCCGCAATTCAAAGCAAAATGAATACGCCAATCCACTTCAGAGACACGGAATTTCTTTTCAAATTTAGAAGCAAAGGGATCTTTTAAATGCCCATACGAAAGTTTTACGCGAGAATCCCGAATCATTCCATGTTCCACATCATCTAAACTCATTTTTTCTCCGGCAATCGTGAAACGCTCGTCTTTAAAAAAGCTGGAACGGTCTTTATATAAATCAGGATTTTCCTTCAATAAATATTGCACATACGTGTTATAAATATTCAACCAAAAAGCTTTCTTTTTCGTATTGTTGGTCAGTTGATTTTCTAAGCTTTCTTTAGAAATATGGTTGAGCTGTTCGATATATTTTCCTGCTGAATTTCCCTTTTTTACAGCATTATAGAAATTTTTGGAAAGCTGAAATAGATCTACTTTTTCTGCTGAAGAAGTTACATGTGGTGGAGTTTTTTTCTTGTTTGCACAAGCGGTAAAAGTCACTGAAACACTTAGCAAAAGCAAGAGAAATAATTTTCTAGAATCATGGATAAAAAACTTCATTTCCATTTTTTCTAAAATATACGAAAAATTGTTGGCTTGGTTTTCTGAAGGATAACTTTAGCGAACTTATTGTTGGAAAGTTTTGGGGTAGTAAGGAGTTCTATTTTGATTTCGAAGTCTCCTACTCCTTTATCAATTTAAGATTTTGAAGTTCGTCGGGTGGAATAGGTAAATTTCTTTTCTTTAAATTGACTGATTTCTTCGCGAAGTGTTTTATTGATATTTTGAATTGTAGTTTCATAATGGCCAATAAATCGCGCATGGCATTTAAGTTTTCTAACTATGTATAAACAATTTCTTCTAAATGGGCTTTGGTATATCACTTTTCAAGGTACTTATTTTGTAGTATATATTATTTTAAAATACTTTTTAGTATTGTAATTTCACATACTATTAAAAAGTGATTAACATACGGTATGAATTCATAGGGTTGAGCCGTATGTAAAACTTCAGAACAGCATACGCGAATGGTTAAAATGAACCGAATTAAGGAAGTATTAAAAGAACAAGGAAGAACACAAACCTGGTTAGCAGAACAAATTGAAAAGAGTTATGTGATTGTCACCAACTATTGTAATAACAACGCACAGCCAAGTATTGAGACCCTTCGAAAGATTGCAAATATTCTAGATGTTGACGTTAGAGTTTTATTGGTACCTACAAAAGAGTAGTTTCATCCCTAAACCTCTTATTTCTTAAAGTTTGCTTCCAGTCGTGCAGGCTTTTAGAAAGCTTGTAGGTTTTGTTACAATTGAAAAATACACCTACAAGGTCAGAAAAGAGACCTTGCAGGATTTTTTTAATTTTAATCATTTATCAATCCATATTTAAAATGAATTATTTTATTGATTTATAGTTAATTATAAATTCAATGGCATGAGGGAGAAAATAAATTATAATCGAATAAAAGCGGTTTTGGCTGAAAAGAGTGTCTCCTCCAAAGAACTTGCTAAACATCTTAGCAAAACAGAGTCAACTGTTTCAAGATGGTGTACCAATGATGTTCAACCTTCGGTAGAAGTATTTTATCAGATTGCTAAATTTTTAGAAGTTGACATCCGAGAATTGTTTGTCTCAACGAAGGATTAATTTTACCACCAAACCACAAAAAAGCGTTCAAACGTATGTTCGTCTTTTTTCATCCAGATCAGTGCTGCCTTTTGATGCTGAAGTAAGTAATTCACTTCCGCTAAAATTTCGGGAAACGATTTCCAGTCTTGGTGATGTTGAGGTTGGATGGGCCAATCGGGTTTTTTAGGCGAATAAAATTGAAATTCGCCATATTCAGTTTCTGTAAATTCATATCCGTGCAACCAATAGCCGGAAATACAATGCTTATTGACCAATTCAAATTGCTGATGGAATAAGGACTTAGGTACAAATAGATGGGCTAAAAAACAGACTCGTTGCTGAATTTTTTCCAATTCAATTGCTTGTTGTTGAAGTAATTCTTGACTTTCTTCCCGAAACAATAAGGGAAATTGGTGTGACTTTATATGTTCAATTTTTTTAAGTAAGCTGTCTTTTCGGTTAGGGCCAATCCATCGGTCGAGTTGCTGCTTAAAACTAGAATCGTACACATAAAACTTATAGACCAATTCCACATGAAGACTTTGTTGCGTATTTTGTTCTTTTAGAAAAAAATCGAATTCTCCTAGCGTTTGTTTGTTGTGAATGAGCTGGAGGTTCTGAGCGATTAAATCATAATGAGAAGATTGCCGAATGGCTTCAGCAAAAAAAATTTCTGCTCGTTTTCCCAATACCAAATTCGGCGGAATTTCTAATTCTTTTGCAAGTGAAGTGGAACTTTTAGGGATTTTAAATTGTGGTAAATCAAATAATTCTTTGCCTTCCCAAAGCGGAAAAGTGGCTAAAAACCCTTGGTATTGAAGTTGGAGTCGATTTTTAATTTTTATTCTCTTTTATTTCTTTTAATTGTTGAATATCTAGCAAGTCTTTAGGTCGTTGTGACCTTAATTTAGAAGCAATAAGATCCTCATAAGAAAGGACCCGCCATTTTAAAACCTGAGATTTATTAATTTCAACTAATTCGCTATTTTGGTAGGCTTCATCAAAAGTTTTAAAACTAGAAAAATTGGTAATTAATTCTAGGTTTAAATCTTCAGGAGAAAATTTTACAGAAATGTTTTTTTTCTTGTTCTTAACTTCTTTTGGAAAACTATCTATTTCATATCCCATTTCATTGAAAACTTTACAGAGCTTATCAAAATTGTTTTCAGAAGTTTCAATCCAGAAATCTACATCGGCAGAATGACGCTGATAGCCGTGAAAGTTAACAGCCCCTCCTCCAACCATGAGCATTTTAACTTCATATTTATAAGCTAAATAAATAAAATTATCTATCTGTTTTTTCCACAGACTATTCATACTTTATCTCAATTACAAAATTATCTGAAGGAGGTTTTTTGTTCTCTTGGTGAGGAAAATCTTTTAACCGGTAACTCAAGTCCAAAAAAGCATAAAAACGTTCTGCAGGGGAGAGTTTTAAAAATTCTTCCTGCTGTTGGCGATTGCTTTCTTCTTTGGTTAAAAATTCTATTTTCACGACTTCCCTAAAATTTTGTTGTATTGGTTGGTATTGTTCAATACTTCTTTCGCTTTTATGATCTCTGGATTTTCTTCAATATAATAATCGTATAAACCTTCTTGATAGAAATAACGCTTGATAATTTCATCGGTCAATAAACTTACGATTTCCGGTTTTTTATCTTCTAGATCTTGAGCTTTTGCTTTTTCAATCTCTTTTAAAAGTTTTTGGTACTGATTTTTAATATCTTCATTAAAGCCTTCTTCTTTTGCGGTTTTAAAGGTTTCTTTTAATTCTTTTTCGGTTTTGGTGGTATAATCAAAATCGGTTGAACTCAAGAACTTTTTAAAATCTTCGTAATCGGCATCGGTAAATTTAAACTGTTCCGGTTGCGCTAATTGGTGATTATAATAATAGTTGGTGGCATAATCGAAAATGGCATTTTTTTCCATTAAAGCTTGCGTCACACCGCTATATTCAGAAGTTTCTAATAGAATATCGGGTAAAATTCCACCACCGTCGTACACTTTTCTTCCATTACGGGTGGTAAATTCATTGTAATCTTCTGCTTTAGTTCTTACCGCATTGCCTTCTTTATCCCTGTGCCAATAATCTAAGGCTTGAATACATCTTCCACTTGGCGTAAAATAGCGGGAGATAGTCACTTTCATCTGAGTATTGTAAGTGAGTTTTTTTGGACGTTGTACCAAACCTTTTCCAAAACTTCGGGCACCAATCACCACGGCCCGGTCTAAATCTTGTAAACCCCCCGAAACAATTTCACTGGCAGAAGCACTTCTTCCGTTGATCAACACGGCTAACGGAATTTCTTTATCCATTGGGTCGCGTTGGGTTTTGTAAGTTTTGTTATATTTTTCAATCACCGATTTGGTGGTCGTGATGACTTCCTCTTTATCTACAAAAATATTGGTGGTGTTCACCGCTTCTGTTAATAAACCGCCGGGATTTCCACGCAAGTCTAAAATAATTTTCTTCGCTCCTTGCTCTTTTAATTCCTTTATAGCGGTAGCTACTTCAGAAGAAGCTTTTCTATTGAATTTGGAAAGCACGATATAGCCAATATCGCCATCGATTAATTTAGAATAAGGCACGGCATGTAATTCTACCGCTTCCCGATTCAACTCGGTCGTTTTAATTTTCCCTTGACGTTTAAAGGTAAGTTGAACGGAAGTTCCCGGAGAGCCTTTCAGCAATTCTCCTGCATCATTTGCAAATTCAGATAAATCTACATCACCAATCTTTATAATCTCATCTCCGGCTTTTAAACCGGCTTTATCGGCGGGATAACCTTTATAAGGTTCTATAATGGTGATTTTATGATCCCTGGTTTGTACCGAAGCTCCAATCCCGGTATATTCCCCGGAATTCTGAATTCTTGCCTGTTCTACTTCTTGTTCGTTCCAATACACGGTATAGGGATCTAACTCTTCCAACATTGCAGTAATGGCGGTATCCATTAATTCTGCCGGATTGGTTTCATCCACATAATTCATATTGATTTCTTTGAAAAGCGTCGTGAAAATTTCAATTTGCTTGGCGATTTCAAAAAAATCTGATTTATAAGAAGTCGTCGTGAAAAAGATCAATAGGGCGACCATCGGTAAAATAATACGTTTCTTCATCTTCGTGCGGTTTATTCTTGCTCTCTAAATTTAGTCAATAATTTTTGAATAGATTTTTCTAGTTCCGGTAAACTGAATTTTTTTCTTCCTAAATAAATAAACATCAAGGCGTACGGCGTTTCTTCTTCTCCTAAAACAGGTTTATTTTTACGGTAAGCTTCCCGCAATAATCGTTTTAAATAATTGCGATCTACCGCCAGTTTAAAACTACGTTTAGGTACTGAAAATGCCACTTGATGATCTTGGCTGTTGTTGGTTAACGGCAGATATACCAATTTGAGTGGAAAACTTTTTAGAATTCTCCCTTCTTCAAAAAGTTTTGAAATAACAATTTTGCTCTTTAGTTTTTCGGCTTTTCCTAAGCTTTGCTTCATTTATTGGCCTTTGATTTAGCAGCTTTATGAGATGCTGAAACAACACTTCGACTCGGCTCAGTGTGACAGTTCAGCATGACGTTCATAAAAAATATTCAGATTAATTATAATCAAAAAAAAACCTTTCAACTTGAAATTGAAAGGTTTTTATGATGTTTTTCATGTATTCTAAAAGTTACCGTCACCCTGAGTGTTGTTCAAGGTCTTATCCACAAAGCTTTATTTTTCCATTTTGTAGGAGATTCCGTGTCAGGCACGGAATGACGAAAACCTTAATCATTTAAAAAATTTAATTTTCCCACACATTATTGTCGCGATCAATATCGGCCATTAATTGACCGGAGTCGACTTCTATTTTCTTGATTCCGGCTTTTGATTTTTCAATTTCAAAAGAATAGGTAGGATGTCCCCAACCCCAATCTTCTAATTGTTTGCCATTATCGGATTGCTCCCAACGCATCATCTCTAAAGGAATATAGTATTTTTGAGTGGAATTATCCTTGAAAGTAACTTCCACTTCAATAGGCATCGGCATTAAACCGATTCGTTTTAAGGTAATTTCGGTATTTCTTCCTTTAGCTTCCACCTTTTCGATAGCGTAGTCAATGGTGTTAATGGTTCTGGTAAAATCATTTAAGTACCAACTTAGTTCAGCTCCACTTACTTTTTCGGCTACACGAATAAAATCGTTGGGTGTTGGATGTTTAAATTTCCATTCTTGGAAGTAACGTTTTAAGGTTTTTGCTAAGTTTTCTTCACCAATAATATAGCCTAATTGTGCTAAGAAAACAGAGCCTTTACTGTAAGCGCCAATTCCGTAATTCATATTGGTGCGGTAACGGTCGGCGTGCGTAGTAAGCGGTTGTTCTTGTCCAGAATTTGCTATATAATTATAATTTCTATAAGAACTACTTAAAGGATGATCGCTGTTTTTATTGAGGATTTTATCTTCTGCAAGCACAGAGATATAAGTGGTAAAACCTTCATCCATCCATTCGTTTTGAGATTCGTTGGTAGCCAAAACAAACTGAAACCAAGAATGTGCAAATTCGTGAGCGGTGACGCCTACTAAACTTTCATAATTTCTTTCACCGGTAATTAAGGTACACATCGCGTATTCCATACCACCGTCGCCACCTTGAATTACAGAATATTGATCGTAAGGATACGGACCAATATGCTCATTGTAATAGGCTAATAATTCAGCAGTCTTCGGTTGTAATTTTTTCCAAGCGTCTTTATATTCATCGTTGTCTTTGTATAAAAAATGAAGCATTGTTCCGTCTTCAGCTTTTAATTTGTCGTGAATAAAGTTTGGATCGGCAGCCCACGTAAAATCATGTACATTAGGGGCTTTAAAATGCCAAGTTAATTTTCGGCCTTTTTGTTTTACTTTTTGTCCTTCTTCTTCGTACCCATGCCCGATTTCTTCAGGGTTCTGTAAGTAACCGGTACCGCCTAAAGTGTAATCTTTATCAATGGTGATTTTAACATCAAAATCTCCCCAAACACCGTGAAATTCACGAGCAATGTAAGGATCGGCATGCCAACCTTCAAAATCGTATTCCGCTAATTTTGGATACCATTGTGTCATGGAAAGTGCCACTCCTTCTGCATTATTTCTACCGGAACGTCTAATTTGAACAGGAACTTGTCCTTCAAAATCCATACTGAATTGAGTAGATTTTCCCGGAAGTAAAGGTTTGTTGAGTTGAACTTCTAAAACCGTTCCTATGGTTTGATAGTTTAGTTTTTTTCCGTTTTGTTTTAAAGATGTTACTTTTAGGTATCCAATTTCATCTTCCTTAAGCTTGCTAATTCTACTTTCGTAGTTAGGATTTTCACGAGTTCCTAAGTTGTTTACCATTCTGCCATCCGGATCTTGAATGTCTTGTAAGCGGGCATCCATTTGGCTTCCGGGTTGAAAAGCATTAAAGTATAAATGATAAAAAACCTTGGTTAGGGTATCGGGTGAATTATTGGTATAGGTAAGTTCTTGCGCTCCATCGTATTGATAGTTTTTAACATTCATCTCTACCTCCATTTGGTAGTCTACTTTTTGTTGCCAATAACAGGATTGTTGAGCACTTACCCATCCTGTAGTGAAGAGGGAAAACAATAAAATTTGAAAATTAAATTTCATAGGTTTTAAAAATTTAAATTAAAAAACAAAGGGCGTTACTTTGCTAAGATAAGCTAGTTGACGCCCTTATTAAAATACTTCTAAAAAAGAAGATTACATTTTGCTTGCCATAATTAAGGCGTTGTATAGGTTCACCATTTTTCCTGAAACAGATAATTCAGCAAAAGGTCTGATGTCTTTTGAGTTACCCCCTACCATTACTTTTTGAGGAGAAGCTAAACCGCTTTTCATAATCACTTCTTTTACTTGAGCGGCACTTAGTTTTGGATATAAAGAACGAATCATTGCTGCTACTCCTGCTACTGCCGGAGAAGCCATAGAAGTTCCTTGTAAAAACTCATATTCGTTATTAGGGGTGGTTGACCAAATTTTAGTTCCAGGCGCAAAAACGTCTACGTTGGTTTGTCCGTAATTAGAGAATCTTGCCACTAAATCTGAACCATAATCGAAGTTAGAAGCTCCTACGGTGAGGAAGTTGTCGGCAATTTCTTCTTCATTTTCTGGTGTTTGGTCGTTAGGATAAATACGGGTTACATCCATATCTAAGGCGTCGTTTCCTGCTGCATTTACAATTAATACATCGTTTTTAGCCGCGTATTTAATGGCGTCCATGACCCATTCTGGATGAGTAGAGTAATATTTACCGAAACTTGTGTTAATTACTTTTGCACCATTATCTACGGCATATCTAATTCCTAACGCGATATCTTTATCGTATTCATCACCATCGGGAACTGCACGTACTGCCATAATTTTTACATTATCGGCAACTCCATTAATTCCAATACCGTTATTGCGTTCTGCAGCAATAATTCCGGCTACGTGTGTACCGTGTTTGGCATCTTCTTTTTTAGGATCGGGTCCATCTACATCATTATTTCCATAGTTGATATCGGTAAGATCATCAGGATCATCACCGGTTTTTCTACCGTCTAATTCCATATTTAGATGAGACTCTAATCTTCCTTGGTAATAATCTACCGCTCCTTGAATTTCTTTTTCTACTGCAGCTATATCATCACCCGCACTACTCATAATATTCACTAGCAATGCTTTGTGTTGCTGAAGTTCAGGGGTATCTGCCTCCATGGCTTCTAATTCTTCTAAAGAGAATTTTTCTTTCCCTATTTTTTCTGCGGCAGCTGCTTGTGCTGAAGTTATCTGTTGAAGAATTTGCTGGTAACGGTTAATATTTCTAGTTACTTCTGCATATTCTTCGTCATATTCTTTCTTAGCTCTTTCGTAAAGCGCAAATTCTTCTTTATCAGCAGCACTGATGTCTGAAGCAGATTTTCCTTCATATTTTGGTTTAAGCTTTCTTAGGATTCTTACAAACTCCATGTTTTCTTCTACCGTGTCTCCTAAGAAGTTCCAACCGTGGATATCATCGATGTAACCGTTGTTGTCGTCGTCAATGCCGTTACCCGGAATTTCATCTTCATTGGTCCAGATAACGTTTTTAAGGTCTTCGTGATCAATATCTACCCCACTATCAACTACTCCTACAATTACGGTTTTGCCTTTGTAGTCTTTGATAATTTCCTCATAAGCTTTTCGAACACTCATTCCGGGAATAGTATCAGAAACTAAGTCTGATCCTCCCCAACCTTTCAATTCAATTTCACTTAATTCTGAATTTTTAAGGGGTTGCTGATCTATACTCTCAATGGGAGTTGAAATAATTTTTGGTCCAGTAGTACCACAACTAACGGCAAAAAATGCAGCCATCGCAACTGCTAAAGTAGGTTTAATATATGCTCTTTTCATTTGAAATATTATGAATTAAAAAGTTCGTTAAAGGTATAAGTTTTATCTAAACGAACGCCTTTTTCGGTTCGTTTAAGGGTAATTATTTCGTTATGTGCGTCGTGTTCCATAAATAAGTAAAAGCCTTCATCGGCAGCTTTTTCCAGAAAAGCTTCTTTTTCACTTAAGGTAAGTAAAGGTCTGGTATCGTAGCCCATGACATAAGGTAATGGAATATGACCAGCTGTAGGCAATAAATCTGCCATAAAAACCAATGTTTTACCTTGATATTGAATATGTGGAATCATTTGTTTATCGGTATGACCATCTACAAATAAGACGCCAAAGTTTAACTGATCGTAAAAATGAGAGCCTTGGGTACGTTCTAGAAAGTGAAGTTGGCCGCTTTCTTCCATGGGTAGTAAGTTTTCTTTTAAGAAGGAAGCTTTTTCCCTTGGGTTGGGGTTAATAGCCCAGTCCCAGTGTTCTTTGTTGGTCCAGAATTTGGCATTTTTAAAGGCAGGTTCGTAACCTGTTCGCTCTTTATTCCATTGAACACTTCCACCACAATGGTCAAAATGGAGATGAGTTAAAAAAACATCGGTAATATCATCCCGATGAAATCCGTGTTTTTTTAAGGAAGAATCTAAATCGAATTCTCCCCAAGGATAATAATAGCTAAAAAACTTTTCACTTTGTTTATCACCAAGTCCGTTGTCGATGAGCGTAAGCTGATTTCCTTCTTCAATTAATAAACAACGAGCACCAATATCGATCATATTATTACTATCGGCCGGATTGGTTCTAGACCATAATGATTTGGGAACTACGCCAAACATAGCTCCACCATCAAGTTTAAAATTTCCGGCTTCAATGGGATATAATTTCATAAAAAGGATTTTTGAGCTAAAAAGGAGTCGCAAAATAATAAAATAGAAAATTTTAAGCTAATATTTTACAAATGAATTAACGCAAGGGGCTTCTAAACAGAAAATTTACAACTTTTAAAAAGAGGGTGTTTTTTCTTTATAAAAATCTTATTTTGCAGGAAAATTATTTTAAAATAAGCGATGTTAGAATTAGCAGGTTTAATCATATTCGGAATTTTAGCACAGTGGGTTGCCTGGAAATTTAAAATTCCTGCAATTCTTCCGTTAATATTAATTGGTTTAGCTGTAGGACCAATTGCCACACTTTATACAGAAGATGGTACAAAATTAATAGAACCTATTTGGAATGGGGAGTATGGTTTATTTCCCGGGGAGAGTTTGTTCTATTTCGTATCCTTGGCCATTAGTATTATCCTGTTTGAAGGAGGCTTAACCCTACGACGGGGGGAAGTTTTAAATGTAGGCCCAGTGATTGTCAAATTGATTACCGTAGCGGTAATTATCACCTTTTTTGGAGCAGGCATTGCGGCACATTTTATTTTTGGTTTATCTTGGCAAATCTCCTTTTTATTTGCGGCATTGATTATCGTCACCGGGCCAACCGTTATTACTCCCATTCTTAGAAATATTCCTTTAAAAAAAGATGTTTCAGCGATTTTAAAGTGGGAGGGGATTCTTATTGACCCTATTGGAGCTTTGGTGGCCGTATTGGTTTTTGAATTTATAAGTGCGGGTGAAGGGCATGAGTTTACCCAAGTAGCCTTGGCTGAATTTGGTAAAATTGTACTTTTTGGTTTTACTTTTGGATTTACTTTTGCCCATGCTTTAGGTTTTTGTATCAAGAAAAATATTATACCACATTACTTATTGAATGTGTTTACATTAGCTACCGTATTAGGGGTTTTTGTATTGGCCGATTTATTTGCACACGAAAGCGGTTTATTGGCTGTGGTAGTGATGGGAATGGTACTTGGAAATATAAATTTACCGAACATTAAAGAGTTGCTCTACTTCAAAGAATCTTTAAGTGTTTTATTGATTTCGATTTTATTTATTCTTCTTTCTGCAAATATAAATATTGATGATTTATTATTGATTTACAATTGGGATGCACTATTTCTTTTTGTAGCGGTAGTGTTCTTGGTAAGACCTATGGGAGTTTTCTTGAGTAGTTTTAGGTCTTCCTTAAAATTCAATGAAAAACTGTTTATTAGTTGGGTGGGACCACGTGGTATTGTTGCTGCGGGTATTGCTTCTTTATTTGGGTTAAAATTGGCCAGTCAAGGAATAGAAGGTGCTCAGTATATCACTCCGCTGGTGTTTATGATTGTGTTGGGAACAGTACTTTTAAATGCTACTACGGCGAGAGGATTTGCAAAATTGGTAGGGGTATTTTTAACTAGTTCTGAAGGAATTTTAATTATTGGCGCTTCCTCGATTTCAAGGTTGATTGGTGCTTATTTGAAGAAAAATAATCGCCATGTGGTGTTAGTAGATAATAACCGCATTAACGTAAGAAAAGCGAAAGAATTGGGATTGGAAGCCATCGAAGGAAGTGTGTATGCCGATGATTTAGGAAATAATATAGAATTAAATGATGTGGGTTATTTGATGGCTTTAACAGGCAACACCGATATTAATAAAACAGCTATTTCTAAATTTCAGAAGCATTTTGGAGAAAATGGTTCGTTTAGAGTGGTTTCTTCTGATGAAATGTCAGATCCTGAAAACAACCCACAGGAAGGATTATTCTCACATACCGATGATTACATCAAGTTAACTGAAGTTGCTAGAAAATTCCCTCAAATTCAAGAAATTGAACTGAATTCTCAAGAACATTATAGTGGTTTAATTGAAATTACAAAAGCAGATGATGATATCATTCCGCTATTCGTAAAAGACAATGAAGGAGATTTAAGTATTATTCCATCAAATAGTCAAGAAGTACAAATTGAAGCAGGGAATATGCTTGTTTATTTAGGAAAGACCATTGAAACTGAAATACTAAAAGAAAGTACAGATTTAGGAGAAATAGTTTCTAAAGATGACAAAGATGAAGAAGATAAAAATTAATCTTCTTCATCTAAGGCCTCTGCAAGTTCATCGGTTATTTCCAGCGTGTGAAAAACGTTTTGTACATCATCGTCTTCTTCAAACTTATCTACTAAACTCATTATCTTTTTTCCGTCCTCAATATTTAATTCATTGGTATTGGTAGGGATTCGTTGTAATTCTGAATTTTTCACTTCAATATTTAATTTCTCCAACGTCTCCGACATTTTTCCGAAGTCAACAAAATCAGTGTAAATTGTGATAAAATCGTCACTTTCTTCAAAATCTTCAGCGCCACCTTCGATAAGCTCAAGTTCTAATTCTTCTAAAGTCATTTCAATTTTACCTCGTTCAATGGTAAAAACGCCTTTTCTATCGAAAAGAAATTCTAGTGAACCATTAGTGCCTAAACTTCCCCCATTTTTGGTAAAAATAGAACGTACGGAAGCAACAGTGCGGTTAGTATTATCGGTAGTACATTCAATAAAAAATGCGATTCCGTTAGGGCCATAGCCTTCAAAAGTTACTGTTTCATAATTATCGGCATCCGTACCACTTGCTTTTTTTATAGCTCGTTCGATGGTATCTTTGGGCATATTTACCCCTTTGGCATTAGCAATTGCATTTCTTAAAGTGGGATTCGCTTCTGGATCTGGGCCGCCACCTTCTTTTACCGCTACGGTTATTTCTTTTATTGCACGGGTAAATTGCTTAGCTCTTTTTTTATCTTGAGCGCCTTTACGATGTTTTATATTCGCCCATTTACTATGTCCTGCCATAATTCTCTTTCATTTAATTTTCAATAGGTATAACATACTAAAATTCTTGAATTTTCAAAATATTTATAAAACGGGCAGTTAGTAGAAGTAAAAATGTTAAAAATTATATCCGAAAAATGGAAGTTTAATTATTTCATCTATTTAGATATAGTATTTGTTAATAAAATTTTAATTTTAATATATAATTAGATATATTGCGTCGATAACTATCAAAAATTATATATAATTATGAGAAAAATTACATTTTTTTGCTTTTTACTTACTTCGTTTTTATTGGTTTCTTGTGATGAGGAGGAAGATGATACAAATGAAGTTAACAATCCTGGTTTAGAAGAAAATGTTAGTATTGTTGATGCTTGGGAGCCCACCAATTTGTATTACGAAGGAACAGTAACTATGGATTTACAGGGACAGTCTTTTAGCATGAACCACAGTGCACAATCTGTATCTTTTGATGACTTTGTAATTAATATTAATGAAGATAACACTTATAACAGCTCTGGTTCTTATACTGTTAATATAACTATCGAAGCGATGGGACAAGAAATTACTCAGCAACAAACGTTAGAAAATTTCTTTGGTACAGGAACTTGGTCTCAGGATGGTTCTACTTTTACATCTACAGATGATGAATCTGGTATTTCAAGTGAAGCTACGATAGAGGTTCTAAATGAAACTACCTTAAAGCTAGTGATACCAAATTACGAGATGGATCTTTCTAATGCTGAAACTCCAGTAGGATTTCCTCCAATGGAAGGAACTTCTTCTGTTATGGATGTAGAGATGACATTAGTTAGAATTCAATAAAATAAAGTTAAAGAATAAACAAAAAACCCTCTGAAATTTTCAGAGGGTTTTTTGTTTCTAATCATTAAGTTTTAAAACGGCCATAAAGGCTTCTTGTGGGATTTCTACGTTCCCTACGGCACGCATTCTTTTCTTTCCTTTTTTCTGTTTTTCCAAGAGTTTACGTTTACGGGAGATATCACCTCCATAACATTTAGCGGTTACATCTTTACGTAATGCTTTTACCGTTTCACGGGCAATAATTTTAGCACCGATAGCAGCTTGTATAGGAATATCAAACTGTTGTCTTGGGATTAATTCTTTTAATTTCTCACACATTTTTTTCCCAATATCATAAGCATTATCTACGTGTAATAATGCAGAAAGGGCATCGACTGTGTTTCCATTGAGCAGCACATCTACTTTTACCAATTTAGAAGGTTTTAATCCAATTGGAGCATAATCAAATGAAGCATAACCTTTAGAAACAGTTTTTAACCGATCATAAAAATCGAAAACAATTTCAGCTAAAGGCATGTTGAAGCTTAGCTCTACCCGTTCAGGGGTTAAGTAAGTTTGGTTGACTATTTCTCCGCGTTTTTCAATACACAGAGACATCACCGGTCCTACGAAATCTGCTTTGGTGATAATGGTTGCTTTGATAAAAGGTTCTTCTACCCGATCTAATTTGGAAGGTTCGGGTAAATCTGAAGGATTATTCACCAAAATAATTTCGTCAGGCTCTTTATTGGTAAAGGCATGATAGGATACGTTAGGAACGGTAGTAATGACCGTCATATCAAATTCACGTTCTAAGCGTTCCTGTATAATTTCTAGATGAAGCATTCCTAAAAATCCGCAACGGAAACCAAATCCTAATGCGGCAGAACTTTCCGGTTGAAAAACTAAAGAAGCATCATTTAATTGAAGTTTTTCCATGCACGAACGAAGCTCTTCATAATCTTCGGTATCAACGGGATAAATCCCTGCAAAAACCATAGGTTTTACATCTTCAAAACCCGCAACAGCTTCTGTAGTCGGGTTTTCGGCATCGGTAATGGTATCTCCTACTTTTACTTCTCGGGCGTCTTTAATCCCGGTAATTAGATAACCTACATCTCCGGTTTTTATTTCTTTCTGAGGAAATTGTTTTAGCTTTAAGGTACCCACTTCGTCAGCACCATATTTTTTATTGGTATTCACAAACTTAATTTGTTGTCCCTTTTTTATAGATCCGTTAATTACTCTAAAAAAAGTTTCTACTCCACGGAATGGATTGTAAACGGAATCGAAAATTAAAGCTCTTAATGGAGCATCTGGTTTTCCTGTTGGAGCAGGAATACGCTCAATAATAGCTTTTAGAATTTCTTCAATTCCTAGTCCGGTCTTGGCACTGGCAGGGATTACTTCAGAACGATCACAACCTAAAAGATCAACGATATCGTCGGTTACTTCTTCTGGATTAGCACTAGGTAAATCGACTTTATTTAAAACCGGAATAATTTCTAAGTCGTTTTCTAAGGCTAGGTATAAATTAGAAATAGTTTGTGCTTGAATGCTTTGGGCAGCATCTACTACCAATAATGCTCCTTCACAAGCGGCAATAGATCGTGATACTTCGTAAGAGAAATCTACGTGACCGGGAGTATCAATTAAATTAAGTACATATTCTTCTCCGTTGTAAGGAAAATTCATTTGTATGGCATGACTTTTAATAGTGATTCCACGTTCCCGTTCTAAATCCATACTATCCAAAAGTTGCTCTTGTTTTTCTCTTTCGGTTACAGAGCCGGTAAAGTCTAAAAGCCTGTCTGCCAATGTACTTTTACCGTGATCTATATGTGCAATAATGCAAAAGTTTCTAAAGTTCTTCATAAATCATTATCAAATTGAAAATCGAGAATTATAAAATTTTAATACATTTCTAAAAAAAAATATTAGATTTGATTCTCAATAACATGTTGCAAATATAGTTTTTTAAAAATCGAAAAAAGAAAGTTATAACTTTTCAGCAAAGAATAATCTAATTTTCCACCTATTGAAGTTTATTAACCCCATTATTTTCAGTTTTCTGATAGGAATTAACGTTTGTGCCCAACATACAATTGATGGAAAGGTTACTCATGCTAATGGTGAAGCTCTTGCGTATGTAAATGTAGTATTATATCAACAAGCGGATTCTAGTTTTGTAGAAGGTACTATTTCTGAAGAAGATGGTCATTTTCATTTTGAAAATATTGAAAAGGGAAAATATTTTATTGAAGCAAGTTATGTGGGATATCTAAATTCTAAATTAAGTTTTCTATTAGAAGAGGATAAAAATCTGCCAGCATTGGTTTTAAAAGAAGGAGAGGAGTATTTAGATGAAGTCAATATAAGAATTAAAAACCCTGAAATAAGAAAGGAAAGTGATCGGATTATTTTTGATATTGAAAACACCAGTCTTTCTAGTGGAGACACATGGGAAGCTTTAAAGAAAACTCCCGGTGTAATTAACATCCAGAATGATTTGAAAGTTAGAAATACTTCAGCAACGATTTATATTAATGATAGAAAAGTAGATATTACCAAGGATGAACTTCAGCAATTATTGCAAAGTTATTCAGCAGAAAATGTAAAACAAATAGAGGTATTAAGAAATCCCCCTGCAAAATATGATGCCGGTGATGGTCCTATTATTAATATAGTAACCACAAAAATTTTGGTTCCCGGTTATAAAGGGAGTCTTCATGGGAGTTATACGCAGGCTATTTATGCTAAATATAATTTAGGAACGAGTCACTATTACAAAAAAGGGAATCTTAATATTTTTGGTAATTATAGCTTCTCTCCTTCCAAGAGCATAAAACAAGACCAAAGTTATATTAATTATATCAACGAAGACAATGAGGTTTTTCAGTCTTGGAGAACAGATTTTGATAGAACAACCAAAGAAGAAAACCATAATGCCAATTTGATGGTAGACTATGAATTGAATGAAGAAAATACCCTGAGTTTTAGGGCAACAAGCTTATATACTCCAAATAAAACTTATGATAATCAAGGAATAACCAATATTTATAATCAAGCGTTTGAGTTAGATTCACTTTTTACCACAAAAAGTCATTTAAACAACGATTTATTAAATGTTGCTTACGACCTTTCCTATCAACATACTTTTAATTCTTCTACTAATCTAAGTGCAAATTTCCACTCCACTTATTATAATGAAGAAAAAGATCAGATCATATTTACTGATTATATTAATGCTGAAAACGAACTGCTCAATCAAAATAGTTTTGCGACCGATGCAGATCAGAAAATAAATATTTATTCAGGTCAATTGGATTTTGAGACTAAATTTGGTGAGTTTGATTTTTTAAGCGGAATTAAATATGCTGATATTAACTCCAGTAGTTTAATTAATTTTTATAGCGTAGAAAGTAATTCCCGTCTTCTGGATAACGCTTATTTATCAGATAGATACCAATACGATGAATCTGTCTATGCTGGGTACTCCAGTATTTCTAAAAACTGGAAAAAATTTAAAACTAAGTTAGGTTTACGAGTAGAACATACCGATAGAGAAGGCTATTCTATTACTTTAAAAGAATTTAATCAACGATCATATACAAGATTTTTTCCTTCTCTTTATGTAAGTTACGAAGCTTCAGAAGAACATAATTTTTCCTTTGATTACGGTAGAAAAATTAACCGCCCTAAATACGGAAGCCTCAACCCTTTCTTTTATTTTATCACCGAAAAAAGTTTCCGTTTCGGGAACCCTACGCTAAGAGCTTCCATTAGTAACGAATTCAATTTAAATTATACCTTTAAGAGCAAGTATTCATTTGATTTTTATTACCGAGATAACGGTGAAAATGTTAATCAATTGGCTTTTCAGAACAATACTAATTTATTTCTAAGTTTTGTTCAAGTAAACGTTTTGAGAAGTAAATCTTATGGCATCGATTTTCTGCATGGACGATCTATAAAGAATTGGTGGTATGCACAGGCCTATCTTTCAGCTTATCATGAAGAAGAAACTTTTGTAGCTTTAGAAAGTAATAATGCCGAAGTAACTAATGATGTGAATGGTTTGTATGCGTCAATTTATAATAGCTTGACATTCTCTAAAGATGGAACTTTTACGGGTGATATTACTTTGTTTTATATGTCTTCTTTTATCTCGGGATCTTATCAAGTAGGAGGTAGATCAAACTTATCGTTTGGACTAACAAAGAAAATTTGGAAGAACCGTGCTGAAGTCTCGCTTCATGTGGCCGATATTTTTAATGATTTTGCTCCTCAGTTTAATTCTACTTACTTAAACCAAGATAACGGTTATTATGCATTGCCCGAAAATAGATATGTACGAATAGGTTTTAAGTATAATTTTGGGAATTTCGGTTTGAAGGATAATAGTCGATCTATAAATGCTGAAGAAAGAGATCGGTTATAACTTTAATTTTCTGTATTTTCATTTCTAACATAAAAAATAGCAGTTCAATCTTATTTATTATTTTTGCGTGAAAATTCAACTTCGCTAGTATTTGTATTTAACGAATAATGGAATAAAAGTTGAAAATCATAAAACAACTAAATAAAATTCAGTTTTGGCAAAGATAGGCGACATAGATGTAGGAGAATTTCCGTTGTTATTAGCACCCATGGAAGATGTGAGCGACCCTCCATTTAGGGCTTTGTGTAAAGAACAAGGTGCAGATGTGGTATATACTGAATTTATTTCTTCAGAAGGCTTGATTCGTGACGCGGCAAAAAGCGTGATGAAACTGGATATTTATGAAAAAGAACGTCCCGTTGGTATTCAAATTTTTGGGTCTAACTTAGACTCCATGCTCGAATCAGTAGAGATTGTAGAAAAATCAGGGCCTGATATTATCGACATCAATTTTGGATGCCCGGTAAAAAAAGTAGTTTCTAAAGGAGCTGGTGCCGGTATTTTAAAAGATATAGACTTAATGGTTTCGCTTACCGAAGCGATGGTGAAGCATACTCAATTGCCTATTACCGTAAAAACCCGTTTGGGTTGGGATCACGATTCCATTAAAATTGTAGAAGTTGCCGAGCGCTTACAGGATGTTGGCTGTAAAGCTATTTCTATTCACGGAAGAACGCGAGCACAGATGTATAAAGGAGATGCCGATTGGAAACCGATTGCTGAAGTAAAAAACAATCCTCGAATGCATATTCCTGTTTTTGGAAATGGTGACGTAAATACTCCTGAACGTGCCGTTGAAATGCGAGATCAATATGGATTGGATGGAGCGATGATTGGTCGTGCCTGTATTGGTTATCCTTGGTTTTACAGAGAAGTAAAGCATTACATAAAAACCGGCGAACATTTACCGCCACCTACGATGAAAGAGCGTATTGAAGCTGCCAGAAGGCATTTACAAATGGCCATTGATTGGAAAGGTGAAAAATTAGGTGTTTTTGAAACCCGTCGTCATTATACCAACTACTTTAGAGGCATACCGCATTTTAAAGACTACCGAATGAAAATGGTCACCAGTGATGCCGCTGAAGATGTATTTGCTGCTTTTGATGAGGTAGAACGCGATTTTGGTGATTATCAGTTTGCTTAAGCTTCAAGTAGCTTTTTAATTCTTGTCGAGCCAATGTAAGAAGCGGTGATGCCTAAAATCGTAATCGTTAAGAATACAATAAGTATATTTTTCAATTCAAATAAAACAGGGTAAGGTAAGCTTGGGGTGATCATCACTAAATTAAATTGCTGTTGAAGATAAATAATCATAAATCCAACCAATAGGCCAAAAACCCCGCCTATTACAGTGAGCAAAGCTCCTTGCAAAAAGAAAACCCTACGTATTTGATGAATATTTGCACCTAAACTATAAAAGGTTTTAATGTTGGTTTGTTTATCGAGTATGGCCATGACAATCGCTCCACCTACATTAAAAAGAGCGATAATGATAATTAAAGTGAAAATAAGGTAAACTGCCAAGTTTTCCGTATTCAGCATTTTGTATAATTTATCGTTTAGTTGAATACGATCTTTAATGACCACGTCATCATTGAATAACTGTTGAATTTTATCGCGTACCTCTGCGTCATCTGCATTTTTAGTTAAATCAATTTCAATAGCAGAAATTTCATTTTCCTTTAGTTCAAGTAATTTTTTGGCCAACGAAAAAGGAGCATAAACGTATTTATTATCCAGTTCTTCATTAATACTATAAATACCAATAACCACGGAAGAAACCGAATTAAAAGCTTCAGCAGGATTGGAAACCTGTCCTTTTCCAGGCTTGGGAACGAAAATCTTTAAAATATCACCATATCCCGCTACTCCCAACGAAAGTTTACGGGAGATACTATTGCCAATAACTACTTGGTTTTCATTTTGATGAAGCCAAGTTCCTGCAATAATCGCACTATCTACCGCATTTACCTGTAAATAGTTTTCATCAACACCTTTTATGTAAGAAGAAGGAACATTTTTATCTCGAAAATTGAGCAACACCCGTTCTTCAATCACTTTAGAAGAAACTTTAATCCCTTCAATTTTATTTAATTTTTCTTGTTGCTCGTCTTGATAGAGGAAATATTTTCCGGTTTTAGGAAGAACTTTTAAATCGGGATCAAACTTATTGGAAAAAGATAAACTGAATTCTTTTAGTCCCGAAAAACCTGAAAGTACAATAAATAAAGCCATCGCCCCGGCAAAAACACCAATAGCAGCAATAAGCGTAATAATATTTATCGCATTATTCTTGCTTTTGGTAAATAAGTAGCGTTTGGCAATGTAGTAGGAAAAATTCAACTTAAGATTTTTTACGCTTGTCTAATAGGTCTGGATTTTCAATTGGATTTTCTTCCCCTTTTACGGCCTCTTCAATTTTTTCAATATATTCTAATGAATCGTCTAAATACAAGTTTAGATCAGGCATTTTTCGCAACTGGTTTTTGGTTCGTTGCGCTAGTTGATGCTTTAACTGGGGAGCAATACTTTTTAATTCTTCGAGTAAGCCTTTGGCATCTTTAGCAGGAAAGATGCTAATGTAGGCTTTTGCAATCGATAAATCTGTAGTCACTTTTACCTTAGAAACCGAAACAATAATCCCGGTTAGATTATTTCTTTTTAATTCTTGCTGAATAACATCGGCAAGATCACGTTGTAAAACGCCGCCAATTTTTTTCTGTCTATTTGTCTCTTCCATAGCACAAAAATAGATTATTTAAAAGGATTTATTATTTTGCTGCTATAAAATTTACTAAAAATGAAGAAAATAGAACATATAGGGATTGCGGTAAAAGATTTGGAACAAGCCAATCAATTGTATTCAACTTTATTAAACACACAACCTTATAAAGAAGAAAAGGTAGAAAGTGAAGGAGTAGTCACCTCTTTTTTTAAAACCGGTGAAAGTAAAATAGAATTATTAGCGGCTACTAATGAAAACAGTCCGATTGCCAAATACATAAATAAAAGGGGAGAAGGAATCCATCACATTGCTTTTTACGTAGATCATATAGAAGAGGAAATAGAACGACTTCAAAAAGAAGGTTTCGTGCTTTTAAATGAACAACCCAAGAAAGGAGCAGATCATAAAAAAGTGGCTTTTTTGCATCCAAAATCTGCAAATGGCGTATTGGTAGAGCTTTGCGAAGAAATTAAGAATTAGATAAAATAAATTTGTTTGGTTTAATTCTATTACATATTTTTGCGCTCTGTTCGGGACCCATAGCTCAGCTGGTTAGAGCACCTGACTCATAATCAGGGGGTCGATGGTTCGAGCCCATCTGGGTCCACATTTTTATGAGGAGTTCTTTTTTAAATTATTGATGAATTTTTGTTTAAAAACTTTGTTTGAGTTTTTTTAATAATAAATTAACCTGTACACAAAGAAAAACTTATAATTTAGCATTCCTATGAGAAATAAGAATTTACAACTATTTTTAACGGTACTACTTTTACTTTTAGTAGTACATCCTGCTCTAGCATTTCAACCTGCTCCAGGTTTACAAATGCCTATTGATGGCTTTATTTCTTTTTTTATAGCCATTGGCGCACTATTAGGCTTTAGATTTTTTAATAGAAAAGAAAAATAAGCTTACTTTACTTCAGTAAGTCTTTTTACATATTTTCCAATTACATCAAATTCTAAATTTACTTTATCATTAACCTGTAGGTTTCTAAAAGTAGTATGTTCTAAAGTATAAGGGATAATGGCTACGCTAAATTTATTTATTTGGCTGTTCACCACCGTTAGACTTACGCCATTTACCGTAATAGAACCTTTTTCAATAGTTACATTTTTGAGTTTAGACTCGTATTCAAACGTAAAAAGATGGCTTCCATTTTGTTCTTCAATCCCAATACAAATAGCAGTTTGATCTACGTGGCCTTGCACCAAATGTCCGTCCAATCTTTCCCCTAAAATCATTCCGCGTTCTAAATTAATTGGGTTGCCTACTTTTAATTCACCTAAATTGGTTTTCGCTAAGGTTTCTTTAATAGCAGTTACCGTAAATAAATTCTCCTTTAAATCTACCACTGTTAAACAAACCCCATTATGCGCAACACTTTGATCTATTTTTAATTCTGAAGAAAAATTTGCTTCTACCGTGATATGTAAATTTTCATCTTCTCTTTTTAAATCGATTACCTTTCCTACTTCTTCTATAATTCCCGTAAACATAGTTGCCAATAATTTAATTACCTTTGTATGGAGCAAAAATAGGCATTAATTATATGAAAAAAGCAGAAAAAGTAAGAGTAGGAATAAGCATTGGAGATTTAAATGGGATAGGAAGCGAAATCATTCTTAAAACGTTTGAAGATCCTAGAATGTTAGAATTCTGTACCCCTGTAGTTTTTGCCAACACCAAGATTTTATCGTTTTTTAAAAAGCACTACAAAATGTCCGGTATTAGCTTTCAAGGAGTAGATGATGCTTCTAAGGCAATCGAGGGTAAATTTAATGTAGTGAATATTTGGAAGGAAAACCCACGCATAAATTTTGGCAAAGAAGATAAAGATTTAGCAAAATATACCCTCAAATCTTTAGCGGCAGCTACCGAAGCTTTATTAGAAAATAAAATAGATACGTTGGTGACCGCACCAATTAATAAGAATGTAATACAATCTGATGAGTTTAAATTCCCAGGCCATACCGATTATTTAGCTCAGCAAATGAAAGGTGATAGTCTTATGCTTATGTTGTGCAAAAACTTAAGGATAGGCTTGCTTACCGATCATGTAGCGGTAAAAGATGTAGCTGAAAAAATTACTCCGGAATTAATTCAGAAAAAAGTATCTATCATTCACGATACGTTAAAGAAAGATTTTCGCATACAAAAACCAAAAATTGCTATTTTAGGAATTAATCCGCATAGTGGTGATAATGGGGTTATTGGTAAGGAAGATGAAGAAATTTTGAAACCTACCATTCAAAAAATAAATGATAAAGGAACATTAGTATATGGACCCTATTCGGCCGATAGTTTCTTCGGAACAAAAAACTATAAAAATTTCGATGCGATAATTGCTGCTTATCACGACCAAGGTTTAATTCCTTTTAAAACATTATCTTTTGGAAGAGGGGTAAACTTTACCGCAGGGCTTTCCGGGATCAGAACTTCACCCGATCATGGAACTGCTTATGAGATTGCCGGAAAAGGTGAAGCAGATTTTACTTCCTTTAAAGAAGCTGTATTTACCTCCATAGAAATTTATAAATGCAGAAAAGAGTATTTGAAACTTACCAAAAACCAGCTTCAGAAGCAGTCTAAAAAATTGTAAACATTTTTTGTTAATAAATATAGCTAATTAATTATATTTTATATATTTGCACGCTCGAAATGGATGATGGAATGAAGAAGTTAAAAGAGTATACAATCCAATTCGTTGGGTTAAAGACCGGGATACATCATTATGACTATCAGATTAATGATGAGTTCTTTGAATTTTTTGAGTACGACGATTTTAATCACGTAGATGTAAAGGCAAATCTAGAATTAGAGAAAAAGCCTAATATGTTAGATCTGCGTTTTGATATTAAGGGAAGCATCAATATCAATTGTGATGTTACCAACGAACCTTTTGATCAACCTATTGAAAATTCATTGGAGTTGGTGGTAAAGTTTGGTGAAGAATACAATGATGAATATGAAGATCTTTTAATATTACCTCACGGAGAATATGAATTGGAATTACAACAATACATTTACGAAGCTATTGTATTGGCAATTCCTTACAAAAGAGTTCATCCTGGAGTAGAAGACGGAAGTTTAAAATCTGAAATGCTCGATAAATTAGAAGAGCTTCAACCCAAACAAAAAGAAACAAAAGAAGAGGAAGAAGAAATAGATCCTCGTTGGAATAAACTAAAAAAATTACTGAACGATAATAAATAATTAGTAGAGCTATGGCACATCCTAAGAGAAAAATATCTAAAACAAGAAGAGATAAAAGAAGAACTCACTATAAAGCTACAGCACCTCAAATTGCTAAAGATCCAACTACAGGAGAAGCTCATTTATACCACAGAGCTCACTGGCACGAAGGAAAACTTTACTACAGAGGTCAAGTTTTAATAGATAATACAGAAGAAGTAGAAGCTTAATAAAGCATTTGCTAAACACATAAAAACCCCACACCGGTAATGCGGATGTGGGTTTTGTTTTTTACAATAATTTATGATAATTGTAAGCTTAAAATAACCTGATATTCAATACATTTTTATCAAACAAAAAAGCCAATTAAGATAAAAATTTATGATATTTCGAACGTAATTTGTAGGTTTACATTTATTTTGGTGATATAAACCCTATTATATGAACAAAATTAGCGCAGCAATAACTGCTGTAGGATCTTATGTGCCTGACCATATTCTAACCAACAAGATGTTAGAAAATATGGTTGAAACCAATGATGAGTGGATAACTACCAGAACAGGAATCAAAGAAAGGCGTATTTTAAACGATCCCGATAAAGGTTCTTCTTACTTAGGAATACAAGCAGCGAAAAACCTTATTGAAAAAAATAATATTGATCCCGCAGAAATCGATTTATTAATTTTTGCAACCGCAACTCCCGATATGCCGGTAGCCTCTACAGGAGCGTATACTGCTTCTGAAATTGGTGCCGTAAATGCTTTCTCTTACGATTTGCAAGCAGCATGTTCCAGTTTCTTATATGGAATGTCTACTGCAGCAAGTTATATTGAATCAGGACGCTATAAAAAAGTATTGGTCATTGGGGCAGATAAAATGTCCTCAATTATAGATTACACAGACAGGGCAACCTGCATTATCTTTGGAGATGGTGCAGGTGCCGTTCTTTTTGAGCCTAATGAAGAAGGCTTTGGTTTACAAGATGAGTTTTTAAGAAGTGATGGTGTAGGCAGAAATTTCTTAAAGATTGATGCCGGAGGTTCCTTATTACCTGCTTCAGAAGAGACCGTGGCAAATCGTCAGCATTACGTTCATCAAGATGGGAAAACGGTATTTAAATTTGCTGTTTCCAATATGGCTGAAGTTAGTGCTAAAATTATGGAAAGAAATAATTTAATGGAAACCGACGTAGATTGGTTAATAGCGCATCAAGCCAATAAACGCATCATCGATGCGACAGCAAAAAGAATGGGGTTACCAGACCATAAAGTACTTATGAATATTCATAGATACGGGAACACCACTTCAGCCACGCTACCTTTACTATTAAGCGATTACGAAGAGAAATTAAAAAAAGGAGATAATATAGTGTTCGCTTCTTTCGGAGGCGGGTTCACTTGGGGCTCTATCTATTTAAAATGGGCTTACGACACAAATAAGTCATAAAGATTTTAAAACTATCATTATGGAATTAAAAGAAATTCAAAATTTAATAAAGTTTGTAGCTAAATCTGGAGCTAGTGAAGTAAAACTAGAAATGGAAGATGTAAAAATCACCATTAAAACTTCCTCTTCAGAAGAAAAAGAAACTACAACAGTAGTTCAACATGTGCCTATGGGTAATATGCAACAGCAAATGCCTATGCAACAAATGCCTCCACAACAGGCAGCACCACAAGAGCAACAAGCTTCAGGAGGATCGGAAACTACTTCAAAAGAAGAAGACGATTCTAAATATATTACTGTAAAATCACCAATCATTGGTACTTTTTACCGTAAACCATCTCCAGATAAACCTGTATTTATTGAGGTAGGAGATGCTGTAAAAGAAGGAGACGTGGTTTGTGTGATTGAAGCGATGAAGCTTTTCAACGAAATTGAAAGTGAAGTAAGCGGTAAAGTCGTTAAAGTATTGGTAGACGATGCTTCACCGGTAGAATTCGATCAGCCACTATTCTTAATAGATCCATCATAAGAAATTTTAAATCGTAAATTTTGAATGTTGCCCCGCTTCATTTGAAACAATTTAAAATTCAGATTTAAAAATTTAAAATTTCAAGAGATGTTTAAAAAAATATTAATTGCCAATAGGGGAGAGATTGCCTTACGCGTAATTAGAACATGTAAAGAAATGGGCATCAAAACCGTTGCTGTGTACTCTAAAGCAGATGCAGAGAGTTTACACGTACGTTTTGCAGACGAAGCGGTTTGTATTGGTCCTGCCCCAAGTAGTGAATCTTATTTAAAGATCCCGAACATCATATCGGCTGCAGAAATTACCAATGCAGACGCCATCCATCCCGGTTACGGATTTCTATCAGAAAATGCTAAATTTTCTAAAATCTGCGAAGAGCACGAAATAAAATTTATTGGTGCCAGTGCAGAAATGATTGAAAAAATGGGCGATAAAGCCACTGCAAAAGCAACGATGAAAGCTGCGGGTGTGCCTTGTGTTCCCGGTTCTGAAGGAATCATTGAAGATTACGATGAATGCTTGAAGCTAGCTAAAGATATGGGCTTTCCCGTCATGTTGAAAGCTACTGCCGGAGGTGGTGGTAAAGGAATGCGTGCCGTTTGGAAAGAAGAAGACCTTGAAGCTGCTTGGAGTTCTGCTCGACATGAAGCTGGAGCTGCTTTTGGTAACGATGGCATGTATATGGAAAAACTTATTGAAGAGCCTCGTCATATCGAAATTCAAATTGTAGGAGATAGCCGAGGAAAAGCGTGCCATTTATCTGAGAGAGATTGTTCCGTACAGCGTCGTCATCAAAAACTAACAGAAGAAACCCCTTCTCCTTTTATGACTGACGATCTTCGTAAGAAAATGGGAGAAGCAGCCGTAAAAGCTGCGGAATACATAAAATATGAAGGAGCTGGAACCGTTGAATTTCTAGTAGATAAACATCGTAATTTCTACTTTATGGAGATGAATACCCGTATCCAAGTAGAACATCCCATAACGGAACAGGTAATCGATTATGATTTAATTAGAGAACAAATTTTAGTGGCTGCAGGAGTTCCTATTTCAGGAAAAAATTACTTTCCTAAATTACACTCTATCGAATGCCGTATCAACGCAGAAGATCCATACAATGCGTTTAGACCATCACCGGGAGTAATTACCAATTTACACGCACCGGGAGGTCATGGAGTTAGAATAGATACCCACGTTTACAGTGGTTATGCAATTCCGCCTAACTACGATTCGATGATTGCTAAACTGATCACCACGGCACAAACCCGTGAAGAAGCCATCAACAAAATGAAACGTGCCTTGGATGAATTTGTTATTGAAGGAGTAAAAACGACCATTCCGTTTCACCGTCAATTAATGGAAGACCAACGCTATACTTCCGGTAACTATACTACTAAATTGATGGAAGACTTTGTGATGGATGAAAAATATAAAGACGAAGAATAAACTTTATTTTTAAATAAAAATAAACCCTCGATTTTTATCGGGGGTTTTTTGTTAAATATTATATCATAACAGTTGTATTTTTAAAAGAAATAATTTTTTGAAGAAATATTTTTAGATGAGTGAAAATTTCTTAGAAGTCAGGTTTAATTTTTTTGATTTTTGGTTTAAACCTTATAAAGGTTCTAAATCTTTAAATTCATCAGAAAAAATTTTAAAAGCATGTATAGAAGAGATTAACCATCAAAAATTACATGAAGGAAAGGCTATTGTAATTGATAAATATGAAGGTAGAAAAGGAAAGGAAAGAAGAAATCTTTTTATCAGTAGTGCAGCATATAGTCACACAGAGAAAAGATATAAGTGTAGAATAAATCTAATAAGAGATAGTAAATTACCTCACGTATTAAATAAAAGTAATTTTAGCTTAACACCATTACAAAATTTAGGTCATAATGCTATTGCTGAAACAACAAATTTTTACATTGATATTTCTCAAAAGATGCCAATTGTATGTTGTGAATTTAATTACGATGGACCACGAATAACAGACATTGAGTATTATTTTCGGCAGATAGCTAGTAAAAACCTTAAAATAGCTACCGCTTGTCGTGCAAGAGTACATATGAAAATGCCTGTTAATGATGTATTGGAATCTATATCAGATGTTTTGAAGTTTGAGATTAAAGTAAAACCGAATAGGTTGGCATTTTTAAATCATCAAGTAAATGATGCATTTGTAGGTAATATGAGTGCTTTAGCAAATTCGGTTGATCCTCAATCAATAAAAGTAGATGCTTTTTTCAGAGAAAGAGGGAATAGTAGCACGAGTAAACGAAATCTGAAAGCCTTATCTTTTATAAAAAGAGCATTGAAAGCTATTAAAGCTGATAATAATATAATAGAGGACTTTGATGATTTTACTTTAGAATTTGAAAAAACTGATGGAACTGAAGATACATTCAATTTAATAAAGGGAAAAGAGGAGATAGTAATAGAATGCCCAACAAAAAAATCAGGAGCATTAGATACAAAAAAATTATATGAATTGATATCTCTAAAATTTGATGAATACCTCGAGCTTAACAAGTGATGATTGAATCATATTTCAAAAGACCAATCCTATACGATTATATAGTTGCATTTATAATAATAGCAATAATATTGACTATTGACTATACTAATGTAATTATTAATAATTCTATTATTATTAAGTCCTATGACTTTTCTTCAGATATTGGTGCTATTGGTTTGACTATATCAGGTTTTATTTTAACACTAGTTACAATTCTAATTACATTGAAATCTGGTCAAATTATTTCTGACGAAGAGTTGAAAAATGATAGTTCGCTATTTAAAATATTTTTAGCTTCAAATCTTTATTTTAAAAGTCTTAGAATTTTGAAGAATGGTGTGCTATCTCTAATAGCAATTTGTTTTTTAATATATGTATTGAAGCTTATTCTTACTCGGTCATACTATATAATTTTATTTTATACCAATTTAGTTGCGTTATTGATAATAATCACAACTTTTCTTAGGTGCTTTTATGTATTAAATTTAATAATGAAAATGCAGAAAAAATAAATTACTAATTTTATTTGGTTACTATACAAATTTGCGTTTCATTTTATCTGAAATTATAGAAGCATAAGTATTTTAAATGAAAAAACTTTTCAGATTTATAGTTAAAACCATCGGCTGGTTATTTATTATTTCTATTCTGTTAGTGCTTATTTTTAAATGGGTTCCTGTTCCTGTTACTCCGTTAATGGTGATTCGTTATTTTGAAACTCCTTCAGAAAAAAGAGAATTCTGGAAACACGATTGGGAAGCTTTAGAGGATATTTCAACCAACCTTCAAAAAGCAGTGATTTGTAGTGAAGATCAAAACTTTGTAAAGCATCATGGTTTTGATATTGAAGCCATAAAAAAAGCGATGGAAAGCAATCAAAAAGGAAAACGCATTCGGGGAGCAAGTACCATAAGCCAACAAACCGCTAAAAACGTTTTTCTATGGCCTAATAGAAGCTGGCTAAGGAAAGGCCTAGAAACTTATTTTACCTTTCTTATAGAGCTTATTTGGAGCAAAGAACGAATTCTTGAAGTATATTTAAATAGTATAGAAATGGGCAATGGCGTATATGGTGCTCAAGCGGCTTCAGCCTATTGGTTTCAAAAACCGGCCAGTCAATTAACCGCTTATGAAGCAGCAGCGATTGCCGCTATTTTACCAAATCCACAACATTTTCGAGCAAATCCTGCGAGTAGTTATATACAAGGAAGAAAAGCCTGGATTGTAAAACAAATGGGTTATTACGGTAAATTAAACCTTGCTAAAGAAGAACAAAAGAAATGAGCATACGAGCAGCATTAACCCAACAGTGCAAAGATTACCTTCAGCATAGAATTCAACGTTTAAAAAAATCAATTCAAGAACTTGAAAGTGATTTAGAGGGAGAAACCAAAAGCAGTGCCGGTGATAAATATGAAACTTCCCGTGAAATGATGAATGCTGAAATCAATAAACTTCAACAACAACTACAGGAGTTTAGGAAGCTGGAAGAAGTGTTGGCAGTTGCAAGTCAGCGAAAAGTTTCAGAAAATATACAATTGGGAAGCATTGTAACAACCAATCTAGCTAATTATTTTTTAGCCATTCCTGTAGGAGAACTAAAATTCCAAACCGAAAGTTATTACGGAATAGGTATCAATTCACCTATAGGAAAATTAATGTTAGGAAAAACAAAAGGAGATACGGTATTTTTTCAGCAACAGGAAATAAAAATTGAGTCGGTTAATTAGATGAGAGTTCTATATAGCTTAACAACTCCAATTTAAATATAGTAGCCCCTAATAATTCATTAATTTGTTCCAATTCATCAGCACTAACCGCCAAGTCAATTTTTTCTGATGGAGTTGGCAATAACAAGTTTTTACAAGCTCTAGCATGTGTACAGTTTTCACAACATGTTTCAGTTTCTAAAGCAAGTACATTGCGCTGAAAAAGTTTTACTTCTTGTAGATTTAATAGAAAGCCGGTATCTCTAAATACTACTTGTACCCTATCTTTTTTCTCTTTCCAGTGAAAAGAAATTCCGTAGTCGTTTTTAAAAATAATTTCAATATCTTCCATAAGCAAACATTCTTATTCAAAGATATTAATTATTTAGAATAATTCTAAACTAAAATCAAAAATTATCTAATATCCCTGAGCTTCAGCTGAAGCGATACATTCCCGTTCCATTCATTTTCATCTATAGAATAAACTGCATCAAAAGGTTTTTTATGCTGAATGAGGGAGAATTTTTCTCCTAAATTAAATCCAATGGCTCCTATAAATTTAGGTTCCGGCAATTGTTGAACGCTGCATTTTAGATGATCTCCGGTTTGTCCGACAGGTTTTCCGTAACCGGTATCAGTTAAGTTTTTGGTTAAGAAGACAGGACTCATATTTCCTGGGCCAAAGGGAGCGAATTGTTTGAGGATTCGGTAAAACTTGGGCGTAATTTCATTTAAATTTAATTCTAAATCAGCATTGATTTCCGGGGTTAACAAATGTTTATCTATGCTTTGACTCACGACTTCTTCAAACTTATTTTTGAACGCTTCGTAACAGCTTTCATTTAAAGTTAATCCCGCTGCATATTTATGTCCACCAAACTGTTCAATATGCTCCGTACAAGCTTCTAATGCATTATAAACATCAAAACCTTTTACCGATCGTGCAGAAGCCGCCAATTTATCTCCGCTCTTGGTAAAAACCAAGGTAGGTCGGTAGTAAGTTTCGGTAAGACGGGAAGCTACAATCCCAATCACGCCTTTATGCCAATGTTCACCATAAACGACGGTGGTGAATCGTTCTTGTTCTTTTAATTCTTCAATTAATTGTAGCGCTTCTTCCGTAATGGTTTTATCGGCATCTTTACGTTCGGCGTTATAAGCTTCAATTTCTGCAGCATATTTTTCCGCTAACTTTTCATCTTCTTCCACTAACAATTGTACCGCGTGTAAGCCGTGTTTCATTCTTCCTGCAGCGTTGATTCGTGGAGCGATGATAAAAACCACATCGGTAATGGTAAGGGTTTCTTTTTTTAGATGATTTAAAATAGCTTTAAACCCGTTTCTTGGTAAGGTATTAATCACATGTAAGCCGTGATAAGCCAATACCCTGTTTTCTCCTGTAATAGGGACGATATCAGCACCTATGGCGGTGGCTACCAAATCTAAATAGGGTAATAAAGTTTCAATGGTATTTCCTTGTTTTTCTTCTAAAGCTTGAACGAGCTTAAAACCAACTCCGCAACCACATAATTCTTTATAAGGATATTTGCAATCTTCCCTTTTAGGATCTAATACTGCTACCGCTTTTGGAATTTCACTACCCGGACGGTGGTGATCACAAATAATAAAATCGACTCCTTTTTCTTTAGCATAAGCTACTTTATCGATAGCTTTAATCCCACAGTCTAAAGCGACTATTAAGCTAATATCGTTATCTGCGGCAAAATCGATACCTTGATAAGAAACGCCATAACCTTCGGCATAACGATCGGGAATGTAAGTGGCAATTTGCGAAGTTCTAGTTTTTAAGTAAGAACTCATCAGAGCAACACTGGTGGTACCATCAACATCATAATCGCCATAAACCATGATATTCTCACCTTCTGCTAAAGCTTGTTCAATTCTAATGACCGCCTTTTCCATATCTTTCATCAGAAACGGATCGTGTAAGTCGGTTAAACTTGGTCGAAAGAATTTTTTAGCAGCTTCAAAAGTTTCAATTCCTCGCTGAACCAATAAATGAGCAATCGCTTTTTCTACTCCTAAAGCTTTTTGAAGTTGTTGTACTTTTTCAGGATTAGGTAATGGTTTTAAGGTCCAGCGCATCGTTTTATTTTTGTGCAAATATAATTGGGATTGGTGAGGCGAATCAAGATTTTTCTAAAATCTCTTTTACCTTTTTCTGTAATTGTGGTACGACCTCATCTTCAAACCACGGATTCTTAATTCGCCAAAATCGATTCACGGGTGAAGGATGTGGTAACGGGAAATACTTAGGTAAAAATTCTTGATAGTTTTCTACCAAAGTCGTTAACTTTTCATTTTTAGAAAGGTAATATTTATTCGCATAAGCACCGATTAAAACAAATAATTCAGCTTTTTTAAAGTGATCGATAATGGTTTTATGCCATAAAGGAGCGCATTCTTTTCTGGGAGGCAAATCGCCGGTTTTGGCTTTTCCGGGATAACAAAAACCCATGGGTAACACCGCAAAGTTATCTTCGTTGTAAAACACAGAAGTAGTTACACCCAACCATTTTCGCAATTGTTTTCCGCTTTGATCTTGCCATGCAATTCCCGATTCGTGAACGACTCGCCCCGGCGCTTGACTTATTAAAATAATTTTTGAATGCTCATTTCCGCTTACAATAGGCCTAGCTCCCAAAGGTAAATGGGGTTCACAAAAACGACACTGTCTAACTTCTTGCAATAAATCTTTCAAGAATACTTCGGTTTAAAAGAATAAAAAATAAACGGCAGCAGAAATCATTATTACCAACAGCACGGTGAATATAACCATCACTTTTTGCTCATCGCGTTTGTTTTCAGCAATGAGTTGGTCTCGCATTGCTTTGCGTTTTTCTTCAGAAATTTTAATCACAGGAATACCTGTACTTTTTCCTGAAGTTTTATGGTGACCTTTTTCAAAATAATTAGTTCGATGACCACGTCTTGAATTATTTTTCAAAGAGGTAATCATGGCTTGTACCACTCCGCCGAATGACATTTTAGTAAAAATTTGATTAAACTATTAATTTACGAAATTTTCCTGAATTTTGCCAATTTGTATCACGAGCAATAGAAGCTTTTCTGTACTTTCGTGTCGGCAAAACGAATGAAAATGGAACAAAAACTCAACATTAAATACAAAAACACCTTACAGAACCTTATTATTCTATTGGTAGGTATTCTTTTACTCATTATAGGTTTTGTGGCTTATTTCTGGACGGAAGAGTTTTCCTATTTCTATCTTATCGTTTTGGCCAATATGTTAGTGTTATACGTGTTAATTACCAGTCAGGTAAGGAAAAATCATGTGGTTTACGATGCTGTTTTTGTAAAATACAGGTTGAACTCTGGTCCCGTGAAACGATTAAAAGTAGATGAAATTAACGGAGTAGAAGAGGAGAACCCTCATTTAAAAATTCAACTTAAAGAAGAGCGACAAGCTGAAATTGATTTAGAAGGTTACGCAGAACCTTCTGTTGAAGAATTTAAAGACTTACTCCAAAGAATGGCCGATTTTAATTCTGAAAAATCTGCTGACTAAACTTTTAAGCATCATTTAAATACTAGGTTCTTGCTGTTTTTTTTAAATTTTGAATGTTTTGTGTAACAAAAATACTTTTGATTAGTCTATTATAATAGAGCAAGTTGCTTAAAACTAATTCATTAATCAAAAATCATTCATCATGAAAAAAACAATCATTACCGTAGCATTAGCGTTCATCAGCTGTGTTACATTTGCCAACAACAGTTATGAAACAACCCCAGAAAATTTATCTTCTGAAGTACATTGGGAAACCAGTGCAGACTTAAATTCTTTCTGCAAAGCCATTATGAAAGGAAATCTTGAAATGGTAAAACAGTTAATCGACTTTGGAGAAGATGTAAATGAAAAATCTCTAGGAAAAACTCCGGCCATGTATGCAGCGCGTTACAATAAAGTAGAAGTTTTAAAACTTCTTGTACAAAAAGGTGCTGACTTATCTGTTAAATCTGATGTTGAAAAATACACCGCCAAAAAGTTTGCTGAACTTTCTAATGCAAAAGAAACTTTAGCTTACTTAAACTCTTTAGAGAAGTAAATTTTCTGAACAATATGTTGAAAATAAGTGGTTTGTCTATTCAAGATAAACCACTTATTTTTTTCCTTCTACAATCACCACGATTTCCCCTTTGGGAGCTTTCTTTTGAAAATGCGCTAAAACTTCTTCCGTTGTCCCTCGTACTGTTTCTTCGTGAAGTTTACTTATTTCCCGAGAAACCGAAACTTTTCTATCTGTCCCAAAATATTCAATAAAATGTCCCAGTGTTTTGATGAGTTTATGTGGCGATTCATAAAAAATCATCGTTCGGTTTTCTTCCGCTAATAAATTCAATCGGGTTTGCCTTCCTTTTTTTACTGGTAAAAAACCTTCAAATATAAATTTATCATTAGGCAAACCACTGTTTACCAAAGCGGGTACAAAGGCAGTTGCTCCCGGTAAACAATCTACCTCAATATGATGATCTACGCAAGCTCTAGTGAGTAAAAACCCTGGATCGGAAATCGCCGGTGTCCCAGCATCGCTAATTAACGCGGCAGTTTCTCCATTTTGAATGCGCTTAATAATTAAATCGACCGTTTTGTGTTCGTTATGCATATGGTGACTATGCATTGGCGTATTAATTTCAAAATGTTTAAGCAGTTTTCCGCTAGTTCGGGTGTCTTCAGCCAAAATAAAATCTACTTCGTTTAGCACTTTTACCGCTCTAAAAGTCATATCTTCTAAATTACCAATAGGTGTTGGAACTAAAAATAGCTTTGCCATTAGTCGTATTTATTTTTGATGGCATGTAAAAACCTGGCTTCGTAAACATCTTTATTTTCCCAGTTGTTATAATCAGGTTTTATTTGTTGCTGAATAAATTGATGTGCTTCCATAAAGCTTTCAAGGGTGTTTAATTGGGAAAGCACGCGGTTGTAATCGGCAGCATTGCCATCAAAAAGATGCTTGATATATGCCAATCTATCGTTTAAACCAATATTAATTCCTTTTTTAAGTCGGTCATTTAATGATTTTCGTTCACCACCCAAATCATTTTTTGTTGCCGATGGTTCTTTGGGTTCAAATTCTGGAGTTTCGTAATTCTGAAATAAATCGTTTGCCGTAGGAATTTCTTTTTCCTGAGGAAGTTCTTCCTTCGTTTTCGCTTTCGGTTCTTCAGGTGTTTCCGGTGGCACTTGCGAAATTTCAGGTTCAGGTTTTACTTCTTCCTGTTTCGGTTCTTCTTTTGGTGGTTGTGGAGCTTCCTTTTTTTGCACAGGCTCAAATTGTGGTAAATCGTCATAACTTACCCCAAAATTCTGTTCCGGCCTTTCCTCTTTTGGTGTTTCCTGCTGTTCTTCTTTTTTGTGTTGCGGAATAATTTCTTCTAATACTTGATCTATCTCTTCATCTTCCGGAAACATATGAGCGACCATATCTTTAATCTTTTCTGTATTGGGTACTGTAATCGCTTCCTTATTATAGGCTAAGCCATCGGGACGTGCTTTTTCTTTAATGGCCTGTATTTTTTCCATCGGCATTTCAGCTAAAATACTTTTCAGGATATTGGTATTCAGTTCGATAATTTCTTCTGTATTGTGTTCTAATCCTGAAGGGACACTTGCTTCTTCTTGTTCGATACTTTTTTCAACAACTTCTTCTTTCTTTTCTGATGTCTCTGCCATTTTTTCTTTTACATCCTTTAATCCAATGGTAGGTTGTGCACCGGCAAAGTGTTTTTCTGCAAAAGACAACACGCTTAATTTTTCGTATAAAACCCCGGTTATGGTTTTTAGTTCGTGTATATCTTCTTTGTTTTTTAGCTGTAATATTCTGTGTGCTATGCTAATTAGTTCGGCTTCCAGGGACTTCTTCATAACTTTATGATTAACTTTTTTTGTGAGGATGTATTTTTAGTAATTTTACCTTGCTTAAATTTAAACAAGAATATTCTTGTTTTAGTGCTGAAAATTACAAAATGTTTCTCGAAAATACCGTAAATCACGAAGAGCAATTTGGATGGATTGAAGTAATTTGTGGAAGTATGTTCTCCGGCAAAACCGAAGAGCTTATCCGCCGCTTAAAACGTGCCCAATTTGCCAAACAAAAAGTAGAAATTTTTAAACCTGCGCTCGATAAACGCTACGATGAAGAAATGGTGGTTTCTCACGATGCCAATGAGATTAGGTCTACTCCTGTTCCTGCCGCAGCTAATATTAGATTGTTGGCAGACGATTGTGATGTGGTGGGAGTTGATGAAGCGCAATTTTTTGATGAAGAAATTGTAAGTGTTTGTAACGATTTGGCCAATAAAGGTATTCGTGTAATTGTTGCCGGGTTGGATATGGATTTTAAAGGAAACCCGTTTGGGCCAATGCCTAACCTGATGGCGACCGCAGAATATGTGACCAAAGTTCATGCGGTGTGTACGCGCACCGGTAATTTAGCACAATTCAGTTTTAGAAAATCGGCTAACCGGGATTTGGTTTTACTGGGAGAAACGGAAGAATATGAACCTTTAAGCAGAGGTGCGTATTACAAAGCAATGTTGAATGAAAAAGTAAAAAAATAGATGTTGAGGAGATGAAAGAAATTTCCCCCAACAAGAAATAGTTATGTCACAAACTTCAGAAACGGTACTAGAAATAGATTTATCGGCCTTAGAACACAATTATAATTATTTGCGATCCAAGTTATCGCCCGAGACCAAAATGTTAGGTGTGGTAAAAGCTTTTGCCTATGGAAATGATTCTGTTGAAATTGCTAAACGATTATCTAAAATAGGAATCGATTATTTTGCCGTGGCTTACACCCGGGAAGGTATTTCATTAAGAGAAGGCGGAATTCAAAAACCTATTTTGGTGCTTCATCCGCAATCTACCAATTTTGAAGAAGTTATAGAAAACGATTTAATCCCGAATATTTACAGTAAATTTACGTTGGAGGCTTTTGTGAAAACGGCGGAAAAACTTCAACTGAAAAATTATCCCATTCATTTAAAAATTAATACCGGTTTAAACCGATTGGGTTTTGATCCTGAAGATGCAGCCTGGCTTAACCATAAATTAGCAGAAACGAAAGCGATAAAAGTAGAAGGGATTTTCTCTCATTTAGCCGCTAGTGAAGATGAAGCAGAACGGGAATTTACTTTGTATCAAATAGAAAACTATCAAAAAACCCTTGATAAAATTCTGCCGAAATTAGATGATCAACCTATTCGGCACCTTTGTAATACTTCTGGGATCATCAATTATCCAGAAGCCCATTACGATATGGTAAGAACGGGAATTGGATTGTACGGTTTTGGAAACTCGGCGGCAGAAGACAAAAAACTAAAACCTGTAGGAACGCTAAAAACCATCATTTCTCAAATTCATCACATTAAAGAAGGAGAAAGTGTAGGTTATAATCGAGTATTTAAAGCTCCTTTAGCAACCAAAACGGCCACGCTTCCTCTAGGTCATGCCGATGGGATTAACCGAATTTACGGAAAACAAAAAACCGGAGTTTTGGTAAACGGTCAAATTGCACCCATCATTGGGAATGTTTGTATGGATATGTTGATGATTGATATTAGCGGAATTGATTGTCAAGAAGGCGATGAGGTAATCCTCTTCGGAAAAGATAAAAGTGCTGAAGAATTTGCGCATAATGCCGGCACGATTTCTTATGAATTAATTACTTCCATTTCACAGCGCGTAAAAAGAAAAATCATTAATTAACTATCGCGATAAACTTTTCTTATACCATCAAACTCTTTGTGAGCTTTTGCATTTTTGTTTTCTTCACTAAAACGATTAATGCACAGTTAGGTTTTTGTAGCGGAAGTAAGGGCGACCCTATTTTTCATGAAGATTTTGGGAGTGGTTCTGGAACGGGAAATCCTTTAGCTGCGGGAATCACCAATTATACGTATGTGGTGGGTGACCCTCAAGACGGGCAATACACAATTTCTGACCAGATTTCACAGCAAATAGGCTCTTGGCATAATTCTTTACCCAGCACCACAGTATCTAATGGTCGGGCTTTAATCGTGAATGCCGACTATACTGCCGGCTTGTTCTACCAAACTCCAATTTCAGGTTTGTGTGAAAATGCTTCCTATGAATTTTCTGCCTACTTAATGAATATTTTTAATGCTGCCAGTGGAGTTTGTGAGGGAAGTGGAATCCCCATTAACGTTCGGTTTGAAATCTGGAATGCCAACGATACACAACTTTTAAAACAAGGAAGCACGGGAGATATAGCAGGAAGTTCTACCGCTTTTTGGGAACAATACGCCATGACCTTTCAGTCGCAACCGGGACAAAATTCAATTATCTTAAAAATGTTTAATAATTCGGAAGGTGGCTGCGGAAATGACTTAGCCATTGATGATATTATTTTTAGTTCTTGTGGCGATTTAACTACGATTTCACCTTCCAATTCAACTGAAAACGAGATCAGCCTTTGTGAAGAGAGTTTGCCGCAAACCATAAGCTTAGAAGCCAATCCCGATTTTTCTGTTTACTCCGACCATTATTACCAATGGCAACGAAGCCCGGACGGACAAACTTGGAATGATATTCCTGGTGCGACACAAGAACAGTTTTCAACCACTAGTATTGCTACTGATACTTATTTTCGAGTGCAAGTAGCCGAAGATCCCGTTAACTTAGCCGATAATTTATGCAGTACTTTTTCTGAAGTTTTTTATGTAGAAGTAATTCCAATTCCGCCAATACCAACGAGTAATGGAGATGTATTTAGTTGCGATGATGGAACACCTCCACAACTTTCGGTTAGCGTTTCTTCACCTTATGAAGTCAATTGGTTTGACTCAGCAACTTCAATCACACCAATAGCTACCAATACTGAAACGTTTACCCCTTCAGAAAACGGCACTTATTTCGCAGAGGCCTATTTACCAAATTCAGCATGTAATCCCGGAGCTAAAATTCAACTGAATTATAACTTATATGAAAGTCCGCAGCTTTCTGCAGATGAACTAATTGAAATCTGTGCAGGAGATAGTCTAGAGCTTTCAACAGCTATTAGTGATGTGATGTACGATTGGTCTACCGGAGCAACAACTCCCAGCATTACGGTTTTTGAAGAAGGAAGTTACAGCTTGACGGTAACCAATAGCGATGGTTGTACGGCTACAAAAACGTTTACCGTAAATTTTATTCAAGAACCGGAGATTACTGAAATCTTAGTTGATAATGGATTCATTAAAATCCTGACGCTACAAGAAGGAAATTTTCTATATTCTTTAGACGGAAATACCTTTCAAACTTCCAATAAATTTCAAGTGAAGGAAGGTGGCGTTTATACCGCTTACGTAAAAGATTCAGAAGCTTGTGGAGTTTCAGCAAGAGAATTTCCGGTATTACTTTACCCTAAATTTATTACTCCCAATCAAGATGGTGCTAACGATATTTTTCAACTAAAAGGAACCGAGTATTTTTCATCTTCAGAATTATTAATTTTTGATCGTTTCGGAAAGTTATTATTTCGACAAAACGGAAAACGTTTCTTATGGGATGGCTCTTATAACGGTAAATATTTACCTTCTAATGAATATTGGTTTATGGTAACAATTGAAGGGATGCCAAGTGTAAAAGGTCATTTTTCCTTAATTAAATAAATCAAAAAATAATATCCTTTTCAAAAAGAACAATTTATTACCTTTAGAAGCTATTAATCAACCTATTTATAGATTATGAGTTTCTTTTCAGATTTTAAAAAGTTTTTAATGAAGGGTGATATTGTTGCCCTCGCTACTGCAGTTGTTATTGGGGCCGCTTTTAAAAGCATAGTGGATTCTGTTGTGAAAGATGTGATTACACCCATTATTGGTTTATTAACCGGCGGAGTAGATTTTACCAAGAAGTTTATTGCTTTAGACGGACATACTTACGCAAGTTTAGATGCCGCTAGAGAAGCAAAAGCCGCTGTGATTACCTACGGAAATTTAATTCAAGCACTTATTAATTTTGTAATTGTGGGCTTATTTATATTTTTGTTTTTACGGGCTTACGAAAAAACGAAGCAAAAAGAAGATCCCAAACCAGTTGCTGCTCCAAAAGGTCCTACGCAAGAAGAATTGCTTGCTGAAATTAGAGATGAACTAAAGAAGCAAAATACCGCTTCATAAAATACGTAGTAACCGCTACACTATTCAATTTAATAATTCAACCCTGCTCTAAAGGCAGGGTATTTTTTTCTGTGTACTTTACTTTCTGAAGCTAAACGGCCCACCGTTTAAAATTCTCTACCTATCTTTGCCGTTAGCCAAAAATAAGGCTGTAAAGTAGTAATATTAAATTTTTAGATCTCAGTAAAAATGAAAGTAGCTGTTGTTGGAGCCACCGGGATGGTTGGCCAAGTAATGCTAAAGGTATTAGCAGAAAGAAATTTTCCTATCACCGAATTAATTCCTGTCGCCTCAGAAAAATCTGTTGGAAAAAAAATTGAATTCAACGGAGTGAAATATGAAGTAGTAAATCTAGATACAGCAGTAAAACGAAAACCTGAGATCGCTTTGTTTTCTGCCGGAGGAAATACTTCTTTAGAATGGGCACCAAAATTTGCTGAAGCAGGAACAACTGTTATCGATAATTCTTCTGCTTGGCGAATGGATCCCTCCAAAAAACTTGTAGTACCTGAAATTAACGCCGATAGTTTAACAGAAGAAGACAAAATTATAGCGAACCCCAATTGTTCCACCATTCAGTTAGTGATGGCTTTAAAACCGCTTCACGATAAATTTGGAATTAAACGAGTTGTTGTTTCTACTTACCAATCTATTACCGGAACGGGAGTAAAAGCAGTACAACAACTAGAAAATGAATACAAAGGGGAAAAAGGGGAAATGGCGTATCCTTACCCTATTCATAAAAACGCCATTCCGCATTGCGATGTTTTCTTAGAGAATGATTATACCAAAGAAGAAATGAAATTAACGCACGAAACCAAGAAGATTTTGAATGATGATTCTGTGTTGGTTTCTGCAACTGCAGTAAGAATTCCAGTGGTTGGCGGGCATAGTGAGTCGGTAAATATTGAGTTTGAAAAAGATTTTGAAATTGATGAGGTGAAAAAGATTTTAAATGATTTTCCGGGAATCACTTTACAGGATAATCCTGATGTAAATACCTACCCGATGCCCATTTATGCAGAAGGAAAAAATGATGTATTTGTAGGAAGAATCCGGAAAGACCATTCACATCCACGAGCTTTAAACATGTGGATTGTTGCCGATAACCTAAGAAAAGGAGCGGCAACTAATGCGGTACAAATTGCTGAACATTTAATAAAAGTAAACGATTAATCACCATCTCTTGCAAGGTACTTAATGCCTTGAAGGTTTGGATATATATTAAAAGGTTTCAGAAAACTTCCAAAGAAATAAGATGAACCTCAACCATGTTTTAGAAATTTTAACATGGGGTTGAGGTTTTCTTTCTTAGTTTTGCAGATTAATGATGTTGTCTAATCGAGTAAAATATAGTTTGTCGTGGTTTTTTCTCGTTGCTTTTATGCTGATAAAAGTTTCGGGACTTCATGATATTACTCATAAAGATGATGTTAACGATGACAAGGATTGTGTTTGGTGTCATCTATCTGGAACAGATAAGAATATCCCGTTAATTGCAGCGGAAGAAGCTTTCGAGTTGCAGGAAATCCCTTCTCAGGAATCTAGTATAGTTATTAATAACTATACCTCGTTGGCAACAGAGAAAACACCTGTTTGCCTTATCTTCAATAAACCTCCCCCTTTTTATACAGTTTAATTAGTAGTGTTGAATGTAGTCTTCTATTGGAAGTCTTCTATTCAGTATCATATCATTTCGTAATTAAGCATTCTAAACGTTTGGTTGAAAACATCAATCAAGCTTAGAGTGATTTATTTTTAAACGATTACTTCTTTCTACTTTCAAGGATAAAGATTCTTTAAAAGAGTTGAAGAAAATCGATTGAAAATCTTAACTGTATAAAATTATATTTAATGAAAACTCTTTCATTGGTCTTTATATTCATTTTGGCTAACCTCTCTTTGTCTGCACAAAATTGTGATCATACCTTAAAAGGAAAAATAGTAGATGATCATACGGGTGAACCACTTATCAATGCTGTAATTGAGATTATTGATAGTGATATTGAAGTGTATTCAGATTTTTACGGAAATTTCGAAATCCCTAACTTATGTGATGGGAAAATCGAATTGAAAATCACACATCCTGAATGCCAAGACTTGATTTATCCTGTGTTAATAGAAGGAGATACGTTTGAAGAAATTAAACTAGAGCACCATTGGAAAGAACTTCAACAGGTTTTATTACATGGGAAAACTGTTGAAACTTCAGTACTCAACCGGGAAATCGTAAATAAAAACTATATAGAAAAAGAATATACAGGCTCACTCTCTACGAGTTTAGAAAAGCTTCCAGGAGTAAATGCTATGGAAGTAGGTTCTGGAATCTCTAAACCTATTATTCGTGGTTTAGGATTAAACAGAGTGGTAGTAAGCGAAAATGGAATTAATCAAGCCGGACAACAATGGGGGGCAGATCATGGCTTAGAGTTAGATGCTCTTTCTGTAGAGAAGTTAGAGGTGATTAAAGGAGTTTCTGCTATTGAATATGGAAGTGATGCGATTGGAGGGGTTTTAAAAATTGATAACGATCAAGCGCCTATGGATGAAGGTATTTCAGGTAGCGCGATGACCATTGCTAAATCTGTAAATAATACACTTGGCGGATCTTTTAATTTAAATTATAAATCGAATAAATTTTTTGCAAAAGCCAGACTTACCGGTTTATCTTATGCCGATTATAAGCTTCCGGCAGATACAATTAATTACCTTAACTTTAATCTTCCTGTATATGATGAAGAGTTAAAAAATACGGCAGGGAAGGAATTAGATTGGTATTTTCAGGCAGGGTACTTAGGTGATAATTTTAAGAGTACTGTTAGTGTAAGTAATGTTTATCAAAAATCCGGATTTTTCCCAGGAGCTCACGGGATTCCTTCTGTAGGTCGAGTTCAACCTGATGGTGATCGAAGGAATATTGATTTCCCTTATCAACGAGTAAATCATTTCAAATTAATTAATAACAATACATTTTTCGTTAATGATAATGCTAAGCTGATAGTTAATTTAGGGTATCAGAAAAACCATCGTCAAGAATGGAGTTTATTTCATACGCATTATGGAAACCAAGCCCCTCCCGAAAAAAACCCTAATCTAGAACTGGATTTTAATTTAGAAACTTATGATGTTAAAGTAAAATGGGAGCAAAAATTTTCTGCACAGCACACTACTAACCTCGGCTTGGAAGGAAGATGGCAAGAAAATGATATTGCAGGTTTCAACTTTTTACTTCCTCAGTATGATGCGCAAAATTATGCTGCTTTTTTAACACATGAATACAAAGTTTCAAATACTACGTTATGGAGTTTAGGCATTCGTTACGATTTTGGGAAAGTTCATTTAAATCAATTTAATGATAATTACTTGTATGATTACCTTATTCAAAATGGTGAAAGTGAAGAAACGGCTAATAACTATGCAGAAAGAAGCCCTAACTTAAATCGGGATTTTGGAAATTTGAATGTAATGTTTGGGGGGCTATTTAATTGGAATAAATGGACTTTGAATGCCAATATAGGGACAAACTTTAGATTACCAACCCCGATTGAATTAGGAGCTAATGGAATACATCATGGTTCATTTAGGCATGAACAAGGTGATCCTGATTTAGATCCAGAAAAAGGTTATGTAGGAGATGTTGAATTAACCTATGAAGAAAACAGTTTTATAGCGAGCGTAAACCCCTACATTTATTACTTCGACAATTATATTTTTCTGCAACCCACTAAAACTTTTTCATTATTACCACATTCGGGACAATTGTATCGATATAGCCAATCAAGAGCATTACTAAGCGGTGTGGAGGTGAGTTTACAAAAAACATTTTTTGATCAGTTAAAAACACAGGTGGTTGCTGAGTATTTATACAATCAACAACTTACTTCGGATAGTTCTAGGGATTACCCTTTACCTTTTACTCCGGCAAATAATCTCTTCGCTGAAGTAGGTTACACTTTTAACACACAACACCTTATTCTTAAAGAAACAGAAATATATGCCAATACTAGAATGACCATGGAACAAGACCGAATTGCACAAGGAGAAATGATTACTCCGGGGTATGCATTATTTGGTTTAGGCGTAAAAAAAGGCTTTAACTTATTTAAAAAGCAAAGTACAGTTCATTTACAGGTCTCTAATCTTTTTAATAAAAAGTACTTTAAACATACCAGTTTTTATAGAAGATTAGAAATTCCTGAACTTTCGAGAAATATTCAGTTAACCCTTCAAGTCCCTTTTTAATTGAGAGGTTTCCGCTTACATATTAGCATTTTATTAATAGCTGTTTTCATAAGCTCTCAGCTTTATGTGCCTTTTCATTTCTTGTTGATTAAGCATGAATATGACGTATCTATTACTACCCAAGAAACCTATCAATATCAGTTAAAAAAGACAAATTTAAAAAATCATGAATGCAGCATTTTTCATTTGTGGAAGGATAATTGGTTTCTATTAAATAGAGAAATTAACTATCAACAACATTTTACTTTACAAAAAGGACTTTTATCACTTATTGAAAGTAACCCCACAGAAAGTCTATTTGTATATTATTATTTAAGAGGACCTCCGGAAAAGGTAGAATTATCTCAAAAATATTTATACAAAAAAGCAATCAAAACAATTTAATTTTAGAATTATGAAAATTTATAATAAAAATATATTTTATTTATTAACCCTAATTAGTATTTTAGGATTAACCTCTTGTAGTGACGACGATGACTCAAGCAATGGTCTTGATAATCAAGCTCCGGTAATTACCATTAATGAACCAACCCTAGATGAAGTTTTTGCAGTAGGAGGAGAGGTTCATTTAGATGTAGATTTAGAAGATGATGTAGAATTAGCTTCTTATAAAATTGAAGTTCATAACAACTTTGATGGTCATACCCACGGGAGACCTTCAGGAATTGTAGAAACCATCCCTTGGTCTTTCAACCATACCGAAGAATTAGAACCTGGTCAAACCAACCATCATCTTCATGAGCATTTAGAAGTGCCTGAAAATGCTGCAGAAGGAGCTTATCACTTAGGTATAATTGCATTAGACCAAGCCGGAAACCAAACAGAAGCTTACGTAGAAATAATCATAGGAGAAGATCATAGTGGAGAGGAACACGGCATCACGATCACAAATATTAATGTGGAAGATGCAAATAAAGGAGGTGAAGTACACGCTGAGGCAGCTATTACTGCTGAACACGGAATTGAAAGTGTTTCTGTAAATATTCATGGTCATGATCTTACTCCAGAAGGTAATGAGGAAGATTGGACTTTTGATGAGACCTTCTCTAACTATTCTGGAAATTCAGCAGAATTTCACGAGCATATTGATGTTCCAGCAAATGCAACTCCTGGTGAATATCATATGACTATTATCGTGATCGATACAGAAGGGCATACCCATGCAGAAGGAGTACATTTTCACGTAACTAATGCAGATAACAATGCAGATGCAATTGTTATCTCAGCACTAGATATTCCTGCTAACGTAAACGCAGGTTCAGAAATGCATGCGGAAACCACCATCAATGCAGAACACGGTGTGCAACATGTTCATGTTCATATTCACGCCGAAGGCTTTGAAGGTTGGAGTTTTGAAGAAGAATATGAGTATAATGGAGAAACTACTGTGAATTTTCACAAGCATATTGATGTACCTTCTAGCGCAGCCGCTGGAGAGTATCACTTTGAGTTAGAAGTGGAAGATACAGAAGGAAATGTAAATTCAGATTCAGGACATTTCGATATCAATTAATCAATAACACATAATAAGTTTTAAAACCAAGGTTGGTTCACTAACCTTGGTTTTAATTTTTTATAGCTATGAAAAAGTTTGTATTTACAGTATTTATATTAGTAAGTTTTTCTGCATTTTCCCAAAAGAGTTTTGAATTTGAAGGGAAATATATAGATCCGGGGAGTAAAGAGAGGTTTAATATTCAAGTTCCCTATGAAAATGATCAAACGACCTCTATTCCCGTAACAGTAATCCACGGTAAAGAAGATGGTCCTGTTTTAGGAATTACAGCCGGTGTCCATGGTTCTGAATACGTACCGATTGTTGCCGCACAAGAGTTTGCTAATAAAATAGACCCCAATCAAATTTCAGGAACTATTATCGTAGTTAATATTACCAATTTAGCTTCATTTTTAGAACGTAGTGTAAGGGTAAATCCTATTGATAGAAAAAATATAAATAGGATTTTTCCAGGGAACATGGAAGGTTCTGTTGCAGAAAAAATAGCTGCAATCATTTCTTCAAAAATTATAGCAAGGTCTGATTACTTTTTAGATTTACATGCCGGTGATACCAATAATGATTTAATCGCTTATGCAGGTTATTATAATTATGGATACCAAAAAGAAGTTTCTAAAAAATCTTTCGAACTTGCTAAAGCATTGGGCTTTGATATTATTGTGCAATTCGGAAATAAATATAAAATAGAAGATAAATCAACTTACTGTTCTAGGGAAGCTTATATGAGAGGTATTCCTGCTGCAGATATTGAATGTGGCAGAAGAGGAATAATAGAACCACGAGAAGTAGAAAGGGTGAAATTTGCACTGTTTAATGTTCTAAAACATTTAAAAATGGCTACAGGTGAACCTTTTTATCCAAAAGAAAATCTCATTGTAAATGAGCGAAAAAGTGTAAATAGCCAAAATGATGGTTTTTTCCATAGTCATATAAAACCTGGTCAATACATTAAAAAAGGAATGAAAATAGGATATGTTACTGATTTTTTTGGGGAAACCTTAGAAGAAATTTATTCACCTTGCGACGGATTTGTACTTTATAAAAGTTACAACCCTCCCATAAAAAAAGATCAAATTTTATTTAGTATAGCAGTAATTAAATAAACAGAAAAAGCTCTTTCGATGGAAAGAGCTTTTTTTATTAATTTGAAACGATGAGTTTACAGGTTATTAATGTAATTCCCATAGAGATCTTGAAACTGAATTCCTTTAGAGAATCGGTGTTTACTTAATTTGTTATAAGCGGTTAATCCCCACAACAAAAACTCGGTTAAGAAATAACGATCTTCCTCGCTGGTTTCCGGTTGATATTTATCGATGAGGTTTTGTAGAGGTTTGATGTCTTTTAGTGTTTCTTGGTATTCCTTTTCATTTAAATCGTCGGGTAACTCAACTCCGCTCGATTCAAAAAACCATTGTGTAACTTCATCATAAGGATTGTCTTCGTTCTGTTTTTCGAGTTTTTCAATCTTTGGAAATAATGTTGGAAAAATGCTTTTAATTGAATTTTCAATTAAATGTTGAGCAACAAACGCTGCACCTTCTTGTTCTCCTTCGTAAACCAATTCAACTTTCCCGGTAATCGATGGAATGACCCCCATAAAATCACCTAAACGAAGGGTTGTTTCAGTATCCCCATTTTTTAGAGTACGACGTTCTGCTGTACTCAATAAATTCTGAAATGCGGTAATACTCATCCGAGCACTAATTCCGCTTTTTTCATCTACATATTCGCTTTCCCGTGCTTCAAAACTAATTTGCTCTAAGATTTCCCGAGCTAAACCGGGTACTTTCACGTGATCTTTTTGATTAGCTTCCAAATTCGCTTCTTGCTCTGTAATGGTTTTTGCAATTTCTACGGTTTTCGGATAGTGCGTTAAAATTTGCGAACCAATTCTATCTTTTAACGGCGTGACAATACTACCACGATTGGTATAATCTTCGGGATTGGCAGTAAATATAAATTGAAGGTCTAACGGCATTCTTAATTTAAAGCCTCGAATTTGAATATCGCCTTCTTGCAAAATATTGAACAATGCCACCTGAATTCTTGCCTGTAAATCGGGTAATTCGTTGATCACAAAAATCCCACGATTTGCCCGTGGAATCATCCCAAAATGAATTACACGATCATCGGCATAACTCAGTTTTAAATTGGCAGCTTTAATGGGATCTACATCACCAATTAAATCGGCTACCGTTACATCGGGAGTCGCCAGTTTTTCTGAAAAACGCTCTTCGCGATGTAACCAAGAAATAGGTGTGTTATCTCCTTTTTCTTTTAAAGTTTCTTGGGCATATCTTGAAATGGGATGAAAAGGGTCATCGTTTATTTCTGAGCCTTCTACTACCGGAATATATTCATCCAATAATTTAACCATCAGTCGAGCTAAACGGGTTTTTGCCTGTCCTCGTAAACCTAGTAAGTTGATATTATGTTTGGAAAGAATAGCACGTTCTAATTCAGGAATTACGGTATCTTCATATCCATGAACACCTTCAAAAACTGTTTCGTTATTCTTTATTTTTTCAATTAAATTTTCACGAAGCTCTTCTTTGATGCTCTTACTTTGGTAACCTGCTTCTTTAAGTTCGCCAAAGGTTTTTATTTCTGTTAAATTCATAGTATTTTTTATTTTACATCCCTCCCCGGCCCTCCCTTCGAAGGGAGGGAGGAACATTTTATGTGTTTTGATTTAATTCTTCTATGTAGTTAAGTATTCTTTGTTTTACAGAAGTTATCTTACTAAAAACTTCTTCATTAGTGAATCTTAAAAAAGAAACTCCATGTTTTTCAATTTCTCCTTGTCTTTTAGCGTCTTCTATAAAATTATATTTATGAATTTTTCCATCTATTTCTATAGCTAGCCCGATTTCATGGCAATAAAAATCAACAATATAATTTAGCAGAGGAACTTGTCGGTGAAATTCTACTCCCAAAGATTTTTTACGAATATGTTGCCATACTAAATCTTCAGCAGGAGTCATATTTTTTCTCAGCTCTCTAGCTCTAATTTTAAGATTTTTATTATATGGTATTATTTTATTCGCCATCAAAATTTAATTTAGCCCCTCTTTTGAAGAGGGGTTGGGGAGATGTTAATTTATCGTATTCTCTTTTTCCTATTCGATTCATAATCTTCAAAAATCATTTCTCCTAAACCACCTAAGCCCGTATAGTAGGCTTTTCCTTGATTAGACTCGGTAAACTCATCTACAAATTGCTGTAAATACGGGTCGGAAGTAATCATAAACGTGGTGATGGGAATATTCAGTTTTCGAGCTTGTGCCGCCATATTGTAACATTTGTTCGTGATGTACGGGTCAAGTCCCATCGAGTTTTTATAATAAGTTCCATCAGGCATTCTTAGGCAGCTTGGCTTTCCATCGGTAATCATAAAAATTTGCTTGTTGGCGTTTCTCTTTCGGCGTAAAATATCCATCGCCAATTGCATTCCGGCGACTGTATTGGTATGAAAAGGGCCGACTTGCAAATACGGTAAATCCTTAATTTGTATAGGCCACGCGTCATTTCCGAAGACAATAATATCGAGGGTGTCTTTAGGGTAACGTGTTAAAATTAATTCTGAAAGTGCCATTGCCACTTTCTTGGCCGGCGTAATACGATCTTCACCATACAAAATCATACTGTGACTAATATCAATCATTAACACCGTACTCATTTGTGATTTAAACTGACTGTCTTCTACAACCAAATCGTTTTCAGATAAGTTGAAATTACCGATACCGTGATTAATTTGGGCGTTTTTCAAACTTTCGGTCATCGAAATTCGGTCTAAACCATCACCATATTGATAATCCCTTAATTCACCGGTACTGTCATCACTATTTCCGCTATGCTTGGTTTTGTGGTTCCCGGAATTTCCCTTTCGCATTTTTCCAAAAATTTGGTTCAATGCACGTTGCCGAATGGCTTTTTCGGTTTTTGAGGTAATTTCCATCGCGCCTTTACCATCAGGCTTTATTCGTTCTTGGATATAGCCTTTCGCCTTTAGATCTTCAATAAAATCATCTATGGTATAATCGGGCGTGGTCAGTTCATATTCCTTATCCAATTGTCGTAACCAGTCGATGGCTTCATCAAAATCTCCCGAAGTATAGGTAATAAGCTCTTTAAAAATTTCAAAAAGCTTTTCAAAAGGAGTTTGGTGCGGTGCTTGGTAAGTTTTAAATATAAATCCTCTGCTAACTTCATCTCTTTTCATAGCTTAAAATTACGACATTTTTAAGGCAATTCTAAGTGCACAGGTGTTAAACTGATTTTAATAATTATTCTTTTAAAGGTATAAAAGACTCTTTAGCTAACATTTTTATTATTCCCCTAATTAGAAAATTATTTGCGAAGTTTATGTAATATTTTCTAGAATTATTTTTCTCAGATTGTAACATATTCTTTTGTTTTAATTCTCTAATCATCCTAGAAATAGCTGGTGATAATTTTTTAGGAAAAATTTCTTGAATATCAGAATTTTGAAATGATTGTAATTCAATTGCTTTATTTAAAATTTTGGATTCTTGCCTATTAATGTATTTCATTTCTAATGAATATTTAATTGCTGGAACTAAAATTTTATCTTTCAGATAAGAATAGTCACTTAGATTATCAATTTTATCAATTTCATTTTTTAAACCTTCTAATACATATGTACACCATTTCTCAACATCTTTATAATTACCTGAATCTGCTAAAGAGAGGTTAGTGTTATATAAGTTCCTATCAAAGCAAAATACAGCAGTTGGATTAAGAATTCTGCCTATATTTACATTGAACCCTTGTTTTAATAGCATTGCATAGGTAAATAATCTTCCTGTTCTACCATTACCATTACTAAATGGATGAATCCACATAAACCTATGGTGGGCTAAAGCCACTTTTAATAAATCATACTTCGGAGGATCATCATTATTTACAAAGTCTATTAAATTTTCCATATATTCTTTTACTTGAAAGTTTGTTTCTGGAGGAATATGTTTAGCTCCTTTTATGTAAACTTTACAGTCTCTGTAAGTACCGGGTGTCGAGTCTCCTTCTCCTTTAGGTGGAGGAGAAAGCTTATCAACAATTTTTGAATGAATATCTTTAATTAAATCGAGCGTAACACCTCTTTCTTTTACATATTCATCTACATATTGCATTGCTAATTCTATATTTCTAATCTCTTGGATATTTTCATTAGCAATAGGTCTATTTTCAATTTTAGTTTCAATAAATTCAGAAATTGTGGTATTATTTCCTTCAATTCTTGCAGAACCTATACTTTCTAGGGTGTGAAATATATTTTTTAATTGGAAGAATATTTCTGGGTGTGTTGAGCCCGATAGGGTTTTTCTTCTTAAATGTTCTAATTCAACTACCAAATCTATCAAAGGGGAGTCAAATGTTGGCTCGATAATTTTTAATTCTAAATGTTTAAAATCAGCCATGTTTATTAACATAAGTTGTTGGGAAAATATAACAAGTGATGCTTGGTAAATGTAACAAAAAAAATATAAAGAGTTGTTATCTATTAATATATAAAGTTTTAATGTTTTAATAAAGTAACAATTGTAAAATTTATGAAGTAACAATTATTGTTTTGAAAATATAACATGGGGAAAATATTTTCTTCGGTAAAACGTTTAGTTTTTCAAATATTTTCTTCGGAATTTAATAACCAAAGTAGAACTTCTAATGAGCATCCAAACTAGGAAACCGAGCCAAATGGCATAGAGTTTTAAACCGAAATAATCAGCAATCAACAAAGTAGGAGTAAAGCCTAAAAAGGTAGCAGCAAGCAAAACATTTCGAAGGTATTTGGCTTCCCCCAAACCTTTAAAAATTCCATCAAACATAAAAGCAATCGCATTGATAGGTTGCATTAAAAGTACCAACCAAAAAACGGAAGAAAATAAGGCAAGTACGGTGGCTTCTTTATTAAAAATGAGTCCAATTTCGTTGTAGAAAAGTCCGCATATCGCCACTAAAATTAAAGCGATAAATACGGCATATTTACAAATATCTTTACTTAGGTTCCACAGTCTAACATAATCTTTTGCACCAAGTAAACGACCACCAATTGCATTTCCCGCATTGGCATAACCATCGATAAAGAAAGAGAAAAACAACCAAATATTCATCAAAATACTCTGTGCCGCGATATAGTTTTTTCCATAGTCGGTTGCGTAAGCATTGGCTAAATAAATAGCGAAATTAAGGGCTGCTGTTCTTACAAAAAGATTAGCTGCCATGACTAAGAGCGGTTTCATCTGCGGATTCAGATTGAAACTAAGTTTTAGGTGAAAAGGTGTTTTTTTGAAAAAGAAATAAAAAGCCATCATCAACATTGTAGCCTGTGCAGCAAGACTTGCATAAGCTGCTCCTTTGAGATGAAGCGGAGGAATAAAGCCTTCAATTCCATAGACGAGCACATAATCTAATCCAATATTTACGGCAGCTCCTGCCAAGCTGCATTTCATCGCCCAAAGTGTATTTTGTAAACCACGGAAAACTCCAAAAATGGCAAAGGTCACCAATGTTAACGGATAACCCATAGCACGAATTGTATAATAATCTTCGGTATAGGTTAAGATTAAACCTTCTGCATTATAGGCACTAAAAATACTTTCAGCAAAAAAAGCAGTAGTAGCATAAATTACTAAACTTAAAATGAGGTTGAAAATAATTGCTTGCGGAATTAAAGTCTTCACTGCATGAACCCGATTAGCACCCAAATGCTGAGAAACAATTGCAGAAATAGCCGTTTTAGTTTGGGCGACAATCCAAATAATAGCCGAAAGAAAAGAACCCACAATTCCTGCGGCCGCTAATGCTTCCACCGAATTTTCTCTAATATTACCAATTACAGCTATATCGGTTAAAGAAATAAGCGGTTCGGCAATTCCCGCAATAATGGCCGGGATTGCAATTTTATTAATTTCTTTAAAAGAAACTTTAGGAGTTGTGGCCATAGAGCATGGCTTTTTTAGTCTTCAAATAGAGCTTTCAGTTCGGTGGCTTCACTAGGTTTTAATTTTCCGGCAAGTACCAAACTTAGTTGTTTTCTTCGTAAGGCAGCGTCGTACCGTTCTTTTTCAATTTCGGTTTCCGGTTCAATCGCAGGAACAGGAACGGGCATACCAGAATCATCTACAGCTACAAATGTATAAATGGCATCGTTGGCTTTGGAACGCAATCCACTTTCACGGTCTTCTATCCATACATCGATCACTACTTCCATCGAGCTTTTAAAAGCACGGGAAAGTTTCGCTTCTACGGTTACCACACTTCCTAAGGGAATCATTTTTTTAAACGCCACGTGATTTACCGAAGCAGTTACTACAATTCTTCGGCTATGACGACGTGCGGCTATACTTGCAGCACGGTCCATACGGGCTAACAATTCGCCACCAAAAAGATTGTTTAACGGATTGGTTTCACTGGGCAAAACCAGGTCGGTTAAAATAGTATGGGATTCTTGGGGATGTTTTGGCTGCATTTTTTTCTGCAAAGGTAATCTTTTGTGCTAAAACAAAAATTGATGCTCAGTAAAAGCATCAATTTTAAAGAAATTTTATAAGTATAGAAAAATTTACAATTCTTGGACCAATAACCAAGCTTCTTGATTTTCGGTATTTTTTATGTTTTTCAATGCTTTTAAAGCTTCGAGGCGGTTTTTGTGACTACTATAAATTACTTGATGTAATCCATATTTATTAGTCCCAATTTCACGGGCATTAAATCCTTTTTCCTGTAATTGATTTACTTTTTTGGTAGCATTTTCTTGTTCTCTAAAAGCACCGGCTACAATATGATAGTTTCCAGACTCGTGGGCTACTTTAAAAGTTACTTCGGGCAACGGATTACTAATTACAAAGGTTGCTTCTTGTATTTGAGATTCAATTTGCTTTTCAGCTTTTTGCTGTTCTGCAATATTGTGTTCTTTAATATCGTTGCTGTAATAATTGGCTCCTAAAAAGCCGGCTAAACCAATGGCTATTGCTCCAACCGCAGCATATCTCCAAACCGGAGATTTTGTTTTTCGGTTTTCTTCTGAGGTAGAAATTTTTTCTGAAACAGTAGCGGAAGCAACTTCATCTTGAGAAGTATCCTCTTCAACCTTAGAAAGTATAGTATTTTTTTCTTCAACGATTTCTTCTTCTCTTTCAATGAGATTAGAAGTAAAGGTAGAAAGACCAAAAGATTCAGCTAAATAGTTGTTATGGTAGAAAGGTTGAAATAGTACTTTTTCTTCTTCTAAAGAGAATGTTCCTATCTCATCTAAAATTACTTCTTTGTAATTTTCTAGGGTATGAGAAAGGTTTTCTACAAATTCGGTTACTTTCTGGTTGGCTTCACTGTAAGAAATCTCTTCCGCTTTAGCAATATAATTAGCTAACACACCATCGTTTTCAGAAAGTTGTTTGTTGAAAGAAATTGCTTTTTTAGGAGGATAAAACGCATGGGTAGATTCATGAACCTCTGCAGGTTTACGTTTAGCCAAAAATGCTCCAAAACCGGGCATCACTACGCATTCGTAACGATAAAGTAATTCTTTTAAATACAGCTCTACTCTCATAATTTCAAAGTTAGTTTATTTTCAGTTTTTATGAAATATGGAGAGTGAATTTTATTAACAAATCTTTTTCTTTATTTTTAGACTTATATTTTCTTCATAATGAGTGAATCAGAGTTAATTTATTTATTAGCGCTGCAACGAATTCCAAATATCGGAGACGTTACAGCAAAAAAATTAGTGCATCATTTTGGTTCTGCCAAAGCAATTTTTGAAACAAAGAAGTCAAAGATAATGGCAGTAGAAGGTATTGGAGAACGGACTGCAGCTTTGTTGGATTTTTCCTCTTATGAAAGGGAAGTCATGCAAGAACTGGAATTTATAAATACAGCCGATATTAAGGTAAAGTATTTTCAGGATAATGATTATCCGCAGCGGCTCAAACATTGTATTGATGCCCCTATTTTACTTTTTGAAAAAGGAACTATAGACCTTCAGCAGAAAAAGATCATTAGTATTGTGGGAACACGAAAAGCGACCACCCATGGAACTGCTTTTTGCGAGCAACTCATTGAAGACTTAGCTCCATTAAATCCGGTGATTGTTTCGGGATTTGCGTACGGAATTGATATTTGTGCTCATAAAGCAGCTTTGGCCAATAATTTACAGACCATAGGGTGTATGGCGCATGGATTGAATCAAATTTATCCGAAAGCGCATAAAAAGTATGAAAAAGAAGTGTTGAAAAACGGCGGCTTTATTTCTGATTTTTGGAGCGACAAAACCTTTGACCGAAAAAACTTTTTAAAACGTAACCGAATCATTGCCGGTTTAAGTGAAGCTACCATTGTGATTGAAAGCGCTGAAAAAGGAGGTTCTCTAGTGACGGCAGACATAGCCAACTCTTATAATCGAGAAGTTTTTGCATTGCCCGGAAGGCCTACAGATATTTTAAGCAAAGGTTGTAATGAACTTATTAAGCATCAAAAAGCGCAAATGATTACTTCTGCTACAGATTTGATTTTTTATTTGGGATGGGAATTAGAACCACAGCAGCCAAAACAAACCCAACTTTTTGTTGAGCTTTCTCCCGAAGAAGAAAAAGTTTTAAGTCAGCTCAAAGATTTAGGAAAAACAGAATTAGATGTGTTAGCTCTAGCTTGCCAAATGCCCACGTTTGAAATTACCACCTATCTTTTAAACCTTGAATTAAATGGTTTGGTAAGACCTTTACCTGGTAAGATGTTTGAAGCGATTTAAGTTATAGTTTGTAAAAAAACCGCAACAAGTAGTACATAATTACTATATGTTGCGGTTTTTTTAATTATAAAGAGATAGGTTTAATATCCCAATTTAGTCCTTACCCTATCCAAGACTTCGTTGGCTATTTTTCTAGCTTTTTCAGCTCCTTTTTCTAAAGCTGCATCAACTTCGTTAAGGTTATTCATATAATAATGATAAGCTTCCCTTTCTTTCGCATATTTTTCAACTAAAAGTTCGTATAAAGCTTGCTTGGCGTGACCATAGCCGTAATTACCACCTAAATAGTTTTTACGCATTTCTGCGGTTTGCTCTTCTGAAGCAATAATTTTATAAAGGTTGAAAACGTTACAAGTGTCGGGATCTTTAGGCTCTTCAAGCGGTGTGCTATCGGTTTGAATAGCCATCACTTGTTTTCTAAGCTTTTTATCTGGTAAAAATAAATTGATGTAATTATCTGCAGATTTACTCATTTTATTACCGTCGGTGCCTGGGATATACTTGGAGTTTTCTTCAATCTTAGCTTCAGGCAAGACAAAAACATCTTCCCCCATTTGTGCGTGAAAACGAGAAGCTACATCACGTGTCATTTCAATATGTTGAAGTTGGTCTTTACCTACCGGAACAAACTCAGCATCGTAGGCCAAAATATCGGCGGCCATTAACATGGGATACGTAAAGAGTCCTGAATTTACATCGGCCAAACGATCGGCTTTGTCTTTAAATGAATGTGCTAAAGTCAAACGTTGGTAAGGGAAAAAGCAACTTAAATACCAAGAAAGTTCAGTCACTTGTGGTATATCACTTTGTCTATAAAAGACTGTTTTTTCAATATCTAAACCAAAAGCCAGCCATGTAGCTGCCACAGAATAGGTGTTTTCTCGTAAAGTAGGAGCGTCTTTTATTTGCGTAAGGGTATGTAAATTCGCAATAAATAAAAAAGAATCGTTGTTAGAATCGTTTGCCAAATTGATGGCAGGAATAATAGCTCCTAGTAAGTTTCCTAAATGTGGAGTCCCTGTACTTTGTACTCCGGTTAGTATTCTTGACATTTTGAATAATTTTTTTGTAAAGGTAAATGTTTTATCATTTTCAATGCATACAATTTAGTACTTTTGAAGGTATATGAGCTTTTTTAGAAAAATTCTAATCACTATTTGGCGCATTTGGTTTTATATCCTTATTGCCGTACCTATTATTGTGATGTTTCCTTTTTTGTTGTTATTTACTTCAAAGGAAAAATACTATCCGCAGTTTTTCTTTTTAGCTCGTATTTGGGCAAATATTATTTTATACGGAATGGGTTTTTACCCAATCGTGAAAAAGCTTGAAAGTCCGCAAAAAGGAAAAAGCTACATGTTTGTAGCCAATCATACTTCGATGATCGATATTATGCTCATGTTGAGTATTGTTAAAAATCCGTTTGTTTTTGTGGGGAAGAAAGAGTTGGCAAAGTTTCCGGTGTTTGGGTTTTTCTATAAGCGTACCTGTATTTTAGTAGATCGCGGAAATGTAAAAAGTAGAAATGAAGTTTTTCAGCAAGCGCAACGAAGATTGAAACAAGGCGTTAGTATTTGTATTTTCCCGGAAGGAGGCGTACCCGATGATGAGTCTGTTTTACTGGATACATTTAAGGATGGAGCTTTTCGATTAGCTATCGATCATCAAATACCGATTGTGCCTTTGGTATTTTACGATAATAAAAAGCGTTTTTCATATACTTTTTTTAGTGGTTCTTTAGGGAAGATGAGAGCCAAAATATTACCATTCTTCTCTACTGAAAACTTAAATCAAACACATAAAAAGCAGTTAAAAGAAAATGTGTGGGAAGCGATTTATACAGAACTTAAAAATGAAGAAACTTCAGCATAAAAAAGAAAAGGAGCCAAAACCACTTGACTCCCTTTGCTCATCATTGCAATTTTAAAAAACTAACTAAAAAAACTTAAAATTTAAAACTAAAGCCTGTATATACTCCAAAATAGTATGGCTTAAAGTTGTTGATGTTATTATTAAATCCGTTGAGTTGATATTTAAAAGTAGGCTCTAAATTCAAGTCAAACTGTTTACTCAAATTATAATTTAAGCCTAGCCCCACATTCGTGGTGAAACTTACATTGTTGAGGTTATTGGCTTCGCCAAGGGATAGTTGACCTTCTCCAGAGTTAATAACGACGGCATTATTGTCTAGAAATAATGTGCTTGCGCCCCCGATCAAGTTGATACCAAATTTTTTATTTAATAAGGCATATTCTATTTCTAGAGGAACTTCGATATATCCCAGTTGTTGGTTAATAGTTCCTTGGGAGAAATTATTAAATTGTTCCTGCCCGAATTCATTGGTAATTGCATCTGAATTTGTTTGGGGCCTTGCCGTAGAAACCACTTCAATACTTTCGTTAGATGGAGAATTAATTCCTTCCAATTGTATGGCATTTACCGCTGGGGAAAAAGCAATATTATTTACATTGTAACTCATATTAACTTTGCTAACACCAGAACGAACCTTTAATTTTTCAGAAATGCTATAAGCAAAGTTTACACCGTAAGCCATGCTAAGTTCTCCACTAGAACTATTGTTGGCCAAGCTTTTATCTAAACTGTTACCTCCGTTTAAACTTCCGTAGTAAATAGGGGAGACATTAGGTTTAATTAACCATTTAGATAAATTTTGTTGTTCGTTTTCTTTTTCTTCGCTGTTTTTTTCCTCATCCTTGGTTTCTTCAATTTCTTTAGCAGCAGCTACTAGAGATTTTTTATCCTCTTCGTTTTCTTCAGTTATGGTTTTATTTTTATCAATAAAGTTATTTTCTTCTGTAGAATTATTTTCTGCTAGACTGTTTTTTTCAGAAGAAGTTGTAGCCGGTTCTAAGTTTGATTTATTGGGGGAGTTGTTAGGATGAATTTCTGAAGTGTTTTGTTTTTCGGAAACAATCCCGTTTGAGTTTTTATTCGTAGAATTTCTAGTTCCAGTTGAAGCCACCTTCCCAGAATTAGGGAAGGAACTGCTTGTAACTGAAGAATTCTTTTCAACAAGACGATTTGAATTAGCCTTTACCTTTGGAGTGTTTGTGATATCTTGCTGAAAATTCTTAGGGTTTTGGGTTTGGGGTTGTATGGTATTTTCTGTTTTTTCAATTACATTTTCACCGCTAGCATAAGTATTTGTAGTTTTACTTTTTGCTGGCTGAAAGGGCTCATTGGTTTTTTGATTATCGTTTTCCTTAACCTTTTCTGTAGCGTTAACTACATTATTTTTATTACTATCTAACCAAAAGTTTCCTGCCAAAAAAACAAGGGCGAGAACGGCAGCAGCTCCTGCAATTCTGTACCACCAGATAGGGATTACTTTGCGGTCCTTTTCTTTTTCAAGTTCACTTTTGATGTTTTTCCATACGTTTTCACTAGGAACTGCTTCAAAATCTTTGAACTTCTCTTGAAAAAGCCGGTCTATGTTTTTATTTTCCTTCATTTTACAGAAGTTGCGCTATTATTTTCATTATTAAAATTTTCAACCTTGATTTTTAAAATTTGTCTTGCTCTTGCCAAGTTAGATTTAGATGTTCCTACAGAAATATTCATTGTTTTAGCTATTTCTTTATGGGAAAAACCATCTAAAGCATAGAGGTTAAAAACCATTCGGTAACGATCGGGTAACTCTTGTATTATTTTTAATAAAAAAGGTAACGGGAGTTGATCGTTATCTATTTCTACTTCGGGTTCTTTTAATGCCTGTTCATCTATAATTTGAAAAACGTCTTGTTTTCTATACCGTTGTAATGCTGTATTAATTACAATTCGTTTTAGCCAACCTTCAAAAGAACCTTTGTTTTTATATTGAGCTATTTTTTTAAAAATGGTTAAAAAAGCATCTTGAAGATTATCTTCTGCTTCTTGAAAATTTCGAGAATACTTTATACTTACCGCAAACAATTTCTGAGCATAAAGCTTATATAATTGTTCTTGCGATTTTAAATCTTGCTTTTTACATTTTTGTATGAGTTGCTCAATACTCAATTTATACTATTCTATTTTAACAGGAATTCGCTTTGTTAAAAAAATATCCTCTTCGTTTGCATTGATGCCTTGCCAGAACTTAAATATATAATAATCTTGTCTAATTACTTCAAACGGAAGCTTTTTGGTGGCTAGTTCATCTTCTAAATCTTCACAGTTATTTTCATTTAAATAAACTCGATTAACTACATAAATTTTTCTCTCATTGGTGTCTTTAGTGTATTCAAACCATTCAAAGGTGTGACAATCAGACGCTCTTTCATAAGTTATTTCAAAATCATAAGTATGTCCATAGGTAAGTGTGTCAGGTAGGCTAACACTATCTATAGGAGCAAGTTCAAAAGCATAAGTGGGGTTAACCTCATCATCCAGCGAGCAGCTAAAAATACTGCCCAAAATTACTAATAAAACTAAAAAATTCCTCTTCATCGTTCAGGGGTAAAATAGGGTTTATATTAGGTAGATACAATTAAAATGGAATGGTTGCGTAAAGCACAAAAAAATCCCGTGATTACGGGATTTTAATTAATTTTTATGAATTCTTATTGATTAAGATTTTGCTAATTTAATGGCATCTGTAATTTTAGTCTCCAGTTCTTCCATTAATTCAGGATTGTCTTTCAGTAAAGTTTTAACCGCATCACGGCCCTGTCCTAATTTAGTATCTTCGTAACTAAACCAAGAACCACTTTTCTTGACAATTTCATAATCTACACCAATATCAATTACTTCTCCTACTTTAGAGATACCTTCACCGTACATGATGTCGAATTCAGCAGTTTTAAAAGGAGGGGCAACTTTATTTTTTACAACTTTTACCCGTGTTTTATTACCCAACACATCGCTATTGCTGTTTTTTATTTGTGTAGATCTTCTAATATCTAACCTCACAGAAGCGTAAAATTTAAGGGCATTACCTCCTGTCGTTGTTTCGGGATTTCCAAACATTACTCCAATTTTTTCCCTTAATTGGTTAATGAAAATAACGGTACAATTGGTTTTGCTAATGGAAGAAGTAAGTTTTCTTAATGCTTGAGACATTAACCGGGCGTGAAGGCCCATTTTAGAATCTCCCATTTCTCCTTCAATTTCACTTTTAGGAGTTAATGCCGCTACAGAATCGATCACAATAATATCGATAGCACCAGATCTAATTAGGTTGTCTGCAATTTCTAGCGCTTGTTCACCGTGGTCTGGCTGAGAGATGATTAAGTTTTCAATATCAATACCAAGCTTTTCCGCATAAGTACGGTCAAAAGCGTGTTCTGCATCTATAAAAGCAGCAATACCTCCGGATTTTTGCGCTTCAGCAATTGCATGTAGGGTTAAGGTAGTTTTACCAGAAGATTCTGGACCGTAAATTTCAATTACTCGACCTCTAGGGTAACCGCCTACGCCAAGAGCTAAATCTAACCCTAAAGATCCTGAAGGAATGGCATCTACATCCTGTACGGCTTGGTCACTCATTTTCATGACCGTACCTTTACCGTAAGTTTTATCTAATTTATCTAGCGTTAGTTTTAACGCCTTTAATTTTGCATCTTTCTCGTTGTCTTTACTCATAATCTTTTTAAAAGGCTTTGTATTTTTCTCTGATTGAAGAAATGCTAAAATACTATAAGTTTTTGTGATTACCATTTGCCACGCAACCTTTTTTAATTTTTTGTATCTATGAAGTAAAGCAAGAGAACATAAATGAAATTTCTCAAAAGAAATATTCTTTTAAATTCTGTTGGCCAAGCAATTACAGTTTTTTATATCTGTAATTGTAAGGTCGATGGAGGTTAACGTTCATAATTAAATTTTGAAACAATGTTAAAATTGAATTTAAGAAATTTATTAATAACGAATTAGCCATAAAAACGCCCTGAAAATTGACTTTTTCAGGGCGTTTTTAATTGAAAACAATTACTTTTGCAGCTTAACTTTTGTTTAACTTATAAAAAGGTATAGCATGCAACTGTACAACAAATTAAGTGCAAAAGAAAGAGAAGCCTTGCTCGAAGAGGCCGGAGAAGATAGGCTAACCATCTCTTTCTACCAATATGCAAAAATCGGTAACCCAGAGCTTTTTAGAAATCATTTATTTGTCGCTTGGGATCAAATGGAGGTCTTAGGACGTATTTACGTTGCTCACGAAGGAATTAATGCTCAGCTTTCTGTTCCTGCTAAAAAATTCAATACATTTAAAGCATTTATCGATGATATCTATTTTTTAAAGGATATTCGGTTAAATATCGCTATTGAGCAAGATCTAAAATCGTTCTTGAAATTAAAGATAAAAGTAAGATCTAAAATCTTGGCAGACGGTCTTAATGATGAAACTTTTGATGTTACCAAGAAAGGAGAACATGTAGATGCTGAGAAATTTAACCAGTTAATAAGCGATCCCAATACCATATTGGTAGATATGCGTAATCACTACGAAAGTGAGATAGGTCATTTTCAAGGAGCAATCACTCCAGATGTAGATACCTTTAGGGATTCTTTAGATATAATTGAAGAAGATTTAAAAGAACATAAAGAAGATAAAAACTTAGTCATGTACTGTACAGGAGGGATCCGCTGTGAAAAAGCAAGTGCATACTATAAGCATAAAGGATTTAAAAAGGTTTTTCAATTAGAAGGAGGTATTATTGAATATACCAGACAGGTTCGTGAGAAAGAGATAGAGAATAAGTTTATTGGAAAAAACTTTGTGTTCGACCATCGTCGTGCTGAAAAAATTTCAGAAGATGTAATTGCGCAATGTCACCAATGCGGAAAGCCTTGTGATACTCATGTAAACTGTGCAAATGAAGCCTGTCATTTACTGTTTATTCAATGTGAAGAATGTGCCGAAAAAATGGATGATTGCTGCTCAGACCATTGTAAAGAAATACATGCATTGCCTTACGAAGAACAAAAAGCCTTGCGAAGAGGAAAGCACAATAGCAATAAGATTTTTAAAAAAGGAAGATCCGAGGTTTTAAAATTCAAACACTAAGGCTTGATAAATAGCTATCATATATCAGAAAGGCAAAAAAGTAAAATAAGGCTACTCTCTTTTTTAGTGGGTAGCTTTATTTTAATTCTTGGTTTATTTAATCTGACGGTCTGGTTTTATAAGTTTGATAACTTGGGTTCTTTTATTGAAGCCAAAAAAAGTTATTTACGGCATTTTCCAGAAATTATACATTATCCTTCCTATATTAATGCAGCAGCAATGACAGCTATTGTGTTCTCTATTTTCTTCTTCAGGATTGCTGCCCATCAAGATCAACTTCGTTTTTTAAGTATTATAGGAATTTTAGGAAATGTTGTTCTTTGGAGTGCAAGTATTTGGTTGATGTTTAGCTAACAAAACTTCGGTGAGCTCTTTCTTATGAAATTTTAAGCTTAAAAATTCTCTTCCAAACATCATTTTTCTTTCTCCTCACAATAAATTGGTATATTTACCATTTAAAAATAAATAATAATCATTATCAATACGGAAGCTTTGTAGTTTCTAGTATTTCAATATATAACATAAGTTTATGGCGTGTGGAAGTTGCTCGACCAAAGATGGTCAGCCAAAAGGATGTAAGAATAACGGAACGTGTGGAACCGATAGTTGCAATAAACTTGCGGTTTTCGATTGGCTCTCCAATATGTCCCTTCCGGGAGGTATAGAGCCTTTTAACTGTGTAGAAGTACGTTTTAAAAACGGAAGAAAGCATTTTTATAAAAATACAGAGGGATTAAGTTTAACCATGGGAGATGTGGTGGCTACGGAAGCTTCGCCGGGTCACGATGTAGGTGTTGTTTCTTTAACCGGGGAACTGGTGAAAGTACAAATGAAGAAAAAACGTGTAAAGTTAGATAGTCCTGAAGTCAACAAAATATATAGAAAAGCCAGTCAAAAAGATATAGATGTTTGGCAGTCTTCTAGAGAACGGGAAGAAGCTATGAAAGTCCGTGCTAGGGAAATTGCGATTAAGCTCAATTTAAAAATGAAAATTAGCGATATCGAATTTCAAGGAGATGGTTCAAAAGCTACTTTTTATTATACTGCAGAAGACCGTGTAGATTTTAGACAGTTAATTAAAGAATTTGCCAAAGAATTTAAAACACGTATAGAAATGCGTCAAATTGGTTTCCGTCAGGAAGCGGCACGATTGGGCGGTATTGGTTCTTGCGGTCGGGAGCTATGTTGTTCTACTTGGTTAACAGATTTTAGATCGGTTACTACTTCCGCAGCAAGATATCAGCAACTTTCTTTAAATCCTCAAAAATTAGCGGGGCAATGTGGTAAATTAAAATGCTGTCTTAACTATGAGCTAGATGCTTATTTAGACGCACTCAAAGATTTCCCCAAACAAGACGTGAAGTTACAAACCCAAAAAGGCACTGCGGTTTGTCAGAAAATAGATATTTTTAAAGGAAGCCTTTGGTACGCTTACGAAGGAGAATGGATGAACTGGTTTGAGCTTACGAAAGACCAGGTGAAAGAGATTATAAAAGCAGCCCAAAAGAAAAATCCCGTAGCAAGTTTAGAAGAATTTTCTGCGGAATTGGAAAAAGATGTTACCAATGACTTTAGCAATGTGGTGGGGCAAGACAGTTTAACGCGTTTTGATAAACCTAAAAAAGCGAGTCATAAAAAAAGAAGAAATAATAAGAAGCGGAGACGCAAAAAGCCTAGAAATAATGCGTAAAGCTTTGGTATGTTCTTTGGTAGCAATTGTATGCTTGGTCGCTTGCGATTCTAAGCGGGTTTACGATGAATATCAATCAGTGCCGGAAAGAGGTTGGGATAAAGATTCTATGATTACTTTTAAAGTTGAAAAAATAGATACGCTCAAACCTTATAATTTATTCATTAACCTAAGAAATAATAATAATTATAACTATAACAACATATTTTTAATTACGGAGATGAACTTCCCGAATGGAAAAGTAATTTCAGATACTTTAGAATATGAAATGGCTTACCCTAATGGTGATTGGATGGGGCAAGGTTTTGGCGATGTTTACGAAAGTAAACTCTGGTACAAAGAAAATGTACGCTTTCCCGAAACCGGAACTTATCAGTTTAAAATTAGGCAAGCCATGCGAAAAAACGGAAATGTAAACGGTATTTCAGAATTACAAGGGATTACCGATGTAGGTTTCAGAATAGAAAAACCATAACCTTTAATTCAACTTTAAAGTGACTTCAAAAAAATCGACAAATAAAACTTCCTTTAAAAAATTCATCCTTTGGTTTTGGGGATTATTCTTAGGAGGTGTTCTTATCGTTATCTTATTGTTTTTAATGGCCGGATGGGGCGTATTTGGTAAAATGCCAACTTTTGAAGAATTAGAAAACCCAGAGACCAATTTGGCTACAGAGGTTTTCTCTTCCGACGGAAAAACTTTAGGTAAATATTACAATGAAAACAGAACTCCTGTAAAATATGAAGATTTACCCAACAATTTAGTAAACGCTTTGGTGGCTACCGAAGATGAGCGTTATTACGATCATTCCGGAGTAGATGCCCGTGGAACTTTAAGAGCAGTAGCTTATTTAGGTTCTAAAGGAGGTGCAAGTACGATTACACAGCAGTTATCAAAACTTTTATTTTCCAGTACTCCCGATAATAAGATAGAAAGGGTTTTTCAGAAAATTAAAGAATGGGTTATCGCTGTAAGGTTAGAACGTCAATATACCAAGCAAGAAATTATTACCATGTATTTTAATAAGTACGATTTCTTGTATCAAGCGGTAGGTGTACGTTCAGCATCTCGAATTTATTTTGGTAAAGAACCCAAAGATTTAAAAACAGAAGAAGCCGCGGTATTGGTGGCGATGCTCAAAAACCCTATTTATTTTAATCCTGCCAAAGAAAAATTTAAAGATAATTCGCTAGCGAGAAGAAATCAAGTTCTAAAGCAAATGGAGAAAAATGGTTATTTAACTACTGAAGAAAAAGATTCACTTCAGAAATTACCTTTAAAAATAAATTTCTCTCCAGAAGGCCATGATGAAGGAGTTGCCACTTATTTTAGAGCTTATCTACAAGGGTTTCTGAAAGATTGGATAGAAAAGAACCCGAAACCTGACGGAGAAAAATATAATATTTACCGTGATGGGTTAAAAGTATATACGAGCATCGATTCCCGTATGCAAAAATATGCAGAAGAAGCGGTAAAAGAACACATGAAAAATCTTCAAGCAGAATTTGATAGTCAAAATAAAAAAAATAAAATTGCACCTTTTAGAGGAATTGGAGAAAAAGACATTCAAAAAATTGTAGATCGAGCTATGAGAAATAGTGATCGTTGGCGCGAAATGAAAGAAAAGGGCATAGATGAAGATAAAATTTTGGCTTCTTTCGACAAAAAAGCAGAAATGCGGATTTTCTCTTGGGAAAATGAGCAGGATATTGACACCCTCATGACGCCAAGAGATTCTATTTTATATTACAAGTCTTTCTTAAATGCAGGAATGATGTCTATGGAACCACAAACCGGAGAAGTTAAAGCTTGGGTGGGTGGTATTAACTTTAAGCATTTTAAATACGAACATGTAAAGCAAGCTAGAAGACAAGTAGGTTCAACATTTAAACCATTTGTGTACGCTACAGCCATAGATCAGCTTCACCTATCACCTTGTTATAAGCTACCTAATACTATTCATACCATTCCCGCAGGAAAACACGGCGTAACCCAAGATTGGTCACCAAGGAATTCAGGAGGAGAATACGGCGGAATGGTCACTTTAAAAAATGCATTGGCAAGATCTTTAAATACAGTAACTTCCCGAGTAATTGATAAAGTAGGGCCTGAACCAGTGATAGATTTACTGAGTAAATTGGGAGTAAATACAGAAAATATTCAACCTGTTGCCGCTATTGCTTTGGGAACGGTAGATTTGAGTGTTTTTGAAATGGTTTCAGCCTATAGCACTTTTGCCAATAAAGGAGTTTATGTAAAACCCGTTATCGTTAATCGTATTGAAGATAAAAATGGAACAGTACTTTACCAACACGTTCCTGAAAGTCGGGATGTGATGAGTGAAGAAGCCGCGTATGTAACCATTAATTTAATGGAAGGGGTAACTCAAGGAGGTTCTGGTACACGATTAAGAACTACTTGGTCTCCACCTTATTATAAAAATGTAGTTACCGGCCACCCTTACGAATTTAAAAATGCTATTGCCGGAAAAACAGGAACCACTCAAAATCAAAGTGACGGTTGGTTTATGGGGATTGTTCCCAATCTAGTAACCGGCGTTTGGGTAGGTGGTGAAGATCGGGCGGTACATTTTCCTTCCATTCGATATGGGCAAGGAGCTACCATGGCTTTACCTATTTGGGGCCTTTATATGAAAAAAGTTTATGCCGATAAAGATTTAGGAATTTCAAAAGAAGAATTTGAACGTCCAGAAAATTTAAGCATTGAAGTAGATTGTAGCGGCTATGAAGAAGGAGGTGGTGAAAAAAGCGATCAAGAATTATTAAAAGAAAAACAAGAAAAAGAAATAAGTGATGATTTAGATTTTTAAATCATTACCATCCTTTAGTTAAATAAACCCATTATTAAATTATTGATAATGGGTTCTTTTATTGTGGCAATCTTGTAATTTTCCTATTTTTAAAGAAAATTTTTAGCAAATGATTAAAAAAACGGTCAATAATGTTCAAGAAGCAATAGAAGGCGTTCAAGATGGAATGACGTTTATGTTAGGAGGCTTTGGTCTCTGCGGAATTCCAGAAAATGCTATTGCAGAACTTGTACAACAAAACATAAGAGACATTACCTGTATCTCTAACAATGCAGGAGTAGACGATTTTGGATTAGGCTTATTGCTTCAGAAAAAGCAAATCAAAAAAATGATCTCCTCTTACGTAGGTGAAAATGCCGAGTTTGAACGGCAAATGCTCAGTGAAGAATTAGAAGTTGAATTAACACCGCAAGGAACTTTAGCTGCAAAATGCCAAGCCGCCCAACAAGGCTTTCCTGCCATTTACACACCCGCAGGCTACGGAACAGAAGTTTCCATGGGCAAAGAAACCCGTGAATTTGAAGGTAAAATGTATGTCTTGGAAGAAGCCTATAAAGCCGATTTTGCTTTCGTAAAAGCTTGGAAAGGGGACGAAGCAGGAAATCTTATTTTTAAAGGAACCGCCAGAAACTTTAATCCCTGTATGTGTGGCGCTGCAAAAATTACTGTTGCAGAGGTAGAGGAGTTAGTTCCTGCAGGAGAATTAGACCCTAATCAAATTCATATTCCGGGAATTTTTGTACAACGAATCTTCCAAGGAAAAAATTATGAAAAGCGAATAGAACAAAGAACGGTAAAAGCTAAAAATTAGCAGTAGGCCGTGAACGGTAAGCAGTATTTTTCGCAATTTAAAATTTTAAATCAACAACATGTTAGATAAAAACGGAATAGCACAACGCATCGCCAAAGAAGTAAAAGATGGCTATTATGTGAATCTGGGAATCGGGATTCCTACTTTAGTGGCCAACTTTGTGAGGGACGATATAGAAGTAGAATTTCAAAGTGAAAACGGTATTTTAGGAATGGGACCTTTTCCTGTGGAAGGCGAAGAAGATGCCGATCTCATCAATGCCGGAAAACAAACCATAACCGCATTACCGGGTGCAAGTTTCTTCGATTCTGCCACCAGTTTTGGGATGATTCGCGGTAAGCACGTAGATTTAACCATACTTGGCGCAATGGAAGTTGCCGAAAACGGAGACATTGCCAATTGGAAAATCCCCGGTAAAATGGTAAAAGGAATGGGTGGCGCGATGGATTTGGTTGCTTCCGCAGAAAATATCATTGTCGCCATGATGCACACCAATAAAGCCGGTGACTCTAAATTACTTAAAAAATGTAGCTTGCCCTTAACTGGAGTCGGTTGTGTGACAAAAATAGTAACCAATCTTGCCGTGATTGAAGTTGTCGAAGAAGGTTTTAAACTTTTAGAACGTGCGCCAGGTGTAAGTGTAGAAGAAATACAGAAAGCCACCGAAGGGAAATTGATCGTCGAAGGCGATATTCCCGAAATGATTTTATAAAATGATGATGGCGTTTCCCGATTTGAAAAAATCGGGAACGCGCTATCCGTTAAATCTTTTTTTGCCACTTATCAAAGCAAAAAAAGGATATCACTCCTATCGCTAACGCATTTTTAGCTGAAATTTTAAGTCAGCATCTCATCAAGCGTCATTAAAAGTGGTAGAATAGAACTTGATATCAGAAATTCAAAGGATTTCATCGAATTCAGCTAGCTAAAAATTTTCTTGAAACCGTTTTTTCAGCAATAACAAGGCTTAGTCCACCTTTTTATCTTCATACAAAGCCTCGGGTGGCTGAAACAATAATTGAACGGCTTTAACCGGGTTTTTTGATTTTCTCATTTTCTTAAAAATGTCCCCCCAAACGTGAAACACTAATTTCACCGGATTATAATGCTTCGGCTGATCCAAAATACCGTAAATGGCCTGTTCATCTTCCGGCTGAAAAGTTCCAAACATTCGATCCCAAATAATAAAGGTAGAACCATAATTTTTATCAAGGTAATGCGCATTTTTTCCGTGATGAACGCGATGATGAGAAGGTGTTACAAAAACATAACTAAACCAGCTTGGAAGCTTTCTAATATATTCCGTATGAATCCAGAATTGATACAATACTGCAATTTGATGGCAGATAAAAAACACTACCGGATGAAAGCCCATTAAACTAATGGGTAAGAAAAACACCACTTTAATTTGTTGCGTCCAAGAAAGACGAAAGGAGGTAGATAAATTATATTTTTCAGAATTATGATGCGTTACGTGTGTAGCCCAAAATAAGCTCGTTTCGTGTCCAAAACGATGCGCCCAATACCGGCAAAAATCTAAAGCAATAAAGCAAAGAATAGAAGTCCACCACGTAACAGGAATACTCCATGGCACGATATTATAAAACCAAATCACCGAGCCAAATAAAATAGATTTAATTAGCAAGTTTTGAAAAACAGAAACCAACCCAATACTTAAGGAAGCAAAAAAATCTTTTTTTTCGTAGAGTTCCTTTTTTTGTTTCCAACTAAAATAAAACTCAAGTAGGGCCAAGCCAATCATAATAGGTGCCGCGTATAGTATTAAATCGGGAGCATTAGATAGGACGTCGTCGAGGGAGATCTTTTGTTTCATAAGTAATCAATATAACGTAAATCAAGCGGATAGAAAAAATATGGAGTATTAATTTTTAATTATTAAATTAGAAAAATTTATAAGGATTAAAAAATTGCCGGTAATTTTACTCCAAACTAAGATTCAAGCTCAAAGAGAAAGGGTTTTCGATTTATCGAGAAGTTTAGCTATTCATATAGCTTCAACATCAAAAACAAATGAAAAAGTAATCTCTGCAAAGAAAACAGGTTTGTTAGAGTTAGATGAAGAAGTTACTTGGCGAGCAAAACATTTGGGAATTTATCAAAACCTCACTTCAAAAATAACTAGCTTAAATTACCCTAATGCTTTTGTAGATGAAATGCAAAAAGGCATTTTTAAAAGCTTTACCCACAAGCATATTTTTAAGAAGATTTCAGCGCGAGAAACCTTGATGATAGATGAATTTAATTATGAATCACCTTTAGGGTTTTTAGGTAAGCTTGCAGACTTACTTTTTCTTAAAAAGTATATGGAAAGATTTTTAAAAGAAAGAAACCAAGTCATTAAAGAAGTGGCAGAATCTGGAGAGTGGGAAAATTATATAAATGATTCAAAAGGCCTCACAGGTTTTTAAAATCTGTGAGGCCTTGAAAGGTAAAATTAAATCCCTTTTGGGATCGCGTCAATCAACTTTTGGGTATATTCTTTTTCAGGATGAGCATAAATTTCATCAGCATCGCCTTGCTCTACAATTTTACCTTGGTTCATCACCAGTAACTGGTCGGCCATATATTTTACGACCGCCAAATCGTGCGAAATAAAAATATAAGTAAAACCGAAATTCTCTTTCAGTTCGTTTAATAAATTCAACACTTGCGCCTGTACAGAAATATCTAAGGCAGAAACCGACTCGTCGCAAACAATTAATTGAGGCTCTACAGCAATCGTTCTTGCAATCCCGATACGTTGTCGTTGACCGCCGCTAAATTCGTGCGGATAACGATTAAAATGAGTTTCATCTAACCCAACACGCTTTAATAATTCTAAGGTTTTCTTTTTTCGTTCTTTATTGTTCTTGTGGAGGTTGTGCACTTCCATCGGTTCCATAATAGCTTTCCCAACAGGAATACGCGGATTTAAGGAAGAAAACGGATCCTGAAAAATTAACTGAATTTCTTTACGAAGTTTTCTCAATTCAGACGTAGAGATTTTTGTAATATCCCTTCCATGGTAAAAAACTTTTCCGGCAGTAGCTTTGTCGAGTTGTAGGATTACATTTCCCAAAGTCGATTTTCCACAGCCCGATTCGCCCACCAAACCTAAAGTTTCTCCCTCATAAATTTTAAAACTTACATCGTTTACCGCTTTTACCGAAGTTTTTTGTTGAAATAACCCGGGATTGCTCACAAATTCTTTTTCAACATTTATAACTTCCAATAAAGGCTCTTTTCCATAAATTTTTTGATGGCGTTTTTCCCGTTCCGTTTTCGTTTCTACTTCTTTAGAAATGGTGTTTTCTAAGAAGTTTTTTACCGTAGGAAGTTTTTTTAATCGCTCGGTAGTAGAAGGCTTTGAAGCTAAAAGAGCTTGGGTGTAGGTTTCTTTTGGCTGAAGAAATAATTCGGCAGCCGAATTCTGTTCTACAATTTCGCCTTGATAAATTACCACAACCCGGTCTGAAATTTCTGAAACTAATGCCAAATCATGTGAAATAAAGATGATGCTCATTTCAGTTTCCTGCTGAAGTGATTTTAGCAATAATAAAATTTCTTTTTGTACAGTAACATCGAGTGCAGTAGTAGGCTCGTCGGCTATAAGAATTTTGGGTTTACAAGCAATTGCCATGGCAATCATTACCCGCTGTTTTTGTCCACCACTAATTTGATGCGGATAAACTTCGTAAATGCTTTCCGGTCTTGGAAGTTTTACTTTTTTAAATAAGCATAGGGTTTCCGCTTTAGCTTCTTTTTTTGTGAGTTGGTGATGTTCCAATAAAATTTCGGAGACCTGTGGTCCGCATTTCATGGAAGGATTAAGCGAACTCATCGGTTCTTGGAAAATCATAGAAATCTCACCACCTCTAATTTTTCTGAATTCTTTAGCAGAAAATGGAAGTAGATTATTCTCTTGAAATATAATTTCACCATTAGTAATTTTTGCCGAAGCGGGGAGTAAACCTAAAACCGCTAAACTGGTAAGGGATTTTCCCGATCCTGATTCCCCAACAATTCCAAGAATTTCATTTTTAAATAATTGAAAATCAATGTTTTTTAAGGTTTCTTTAAAATTGTTATCAATAGAAAAACCAAGCGTTAAGTTTTTTATATGTAGAAGAGGAGAACTCATGAAATGTTAAAATTTTGTGCGTTTCATCGATAAATTGACATTTAATCTGTAAAAAGCTTGTTTTTAACGATTATATTGTATTATTTAGATAAAAATTACATATAGTTTATTATTGAAAACTAAAATCGCCCATTATGACATTAATTTACAGAAATGTTTACGATTTCATCAAAGATGAAAAGCGTAATGTTAAACAACCACCAAAGCTGAAAGGTTTAAAAGTAACCAAAAAATTTCTACAGTATTATCATTTTGACTTCCTTTCTTCTATTTTTAAGCGATATAAAGCTTTCCCACTAGCTTCGCTATTCTACCCCACTACTTTATATCATCGCTTTTATTGGCGTTAGTTACTTTGTTTATTTCTATATAAAATATTTCTAGGGGATTTTACACCCTTTTTTCAACCAATTTTTAACTCTAAAACTTTTATCGATGATTAAAAATTATTTCGATAAAAAGAGAGTACTCTTCTATTCTCTTTTTCTAACGGCTGGTTTTGTTTTTTCTCAAACCGATAGTCAACAACAACAAATAAAAAGTAAATATAACCAACAAAAGTTGAGTTCGATTCAAGAACGCTTAGATACCAAAAACAAACTTCAACAGGAAGAGCTTAAAGTATTAGCCATTCAACGAGGGCTTAAAAAAAGAATTGTACTTCCGGATGGTGGAGTAGCAGAACTCCAATACATCGCAGAAGATGGAAGCCCGATCTATTACCGAACTTTTAATGTAAATGCAGCAAAATCTACCCGTGCTAATTACTTAAATTCCGGAGGAGGTCTTGGTTTGAATATCGATGGACAAAACATGATTGCTTATGTATGGGATGGCGGTCACGCAAGGGTTTCTCATCAAGAATATGATGGTGCAGGTGGAAGTAATCGTGTAAGCGTTGAAGATGCTTCTTCTGAAGTAGGAACGCAACTTAATTTTCACGCAGCTCACGTGACCGGTACTATTGCGGCTTCCGGAGTTCAAGCAAACGCAAAGGGAATGGCACCTCAATCAAGGGTGCGTGGATATATGTGGAATAATGATGTGGCAGAAGCTACTTCAGCAGCAGCGAATGGAATGCTGCTTTCTAACCATAGCTATGGTTATAGATCTGACTTGGTTCCAGACTATTATTTTGGAGCTTATATTGATGAATCAAGAGATTGGGATGAACTTATGTATAATGCTCCCTATTACTTGATGGTAACGGCTGCAGGAAACGACGGTAATAATAATAGTTACAATGGTTCTCCTTTAAACGGTAATTCTTCTTACGATAAACTTACGGGACATGCTACGTCTAAAAATAATTTAGTAGTTGCCAATGCGCAAGATGCCAATATAGATTCAAACGGGAATTTAGTAAGTGTAAGTATTAATAGTTCAAGTAGTGAAGGTCCTACCGATGATTTACGTATTAAACCTGATATTACCGGTAATGGTACTTCGGTAACTTCAACTTACGAATCTAGTGATTCTGCTTACGGAACCATCAGCGGGACGTCCATGGCTTCGCCTAATGTTACAGGAACATTATTGCTGCTTCAACAACATTACAATAACATAAATGGAAGTTTTATGCGTGCTTCTACCTTAAAAGGATTAGCCTTACATACCGCAGATGATGCCGGACCTAATGGACCTGATGCAGTATTTGGTTGGGGACTTTTAAATGCAAAACGCGCTGCAGAAGCGATTACGGAGGAAGGTTCTTCTACTAAAATTGAAGAATTAGTACTTAATAACGGTGAAACTTACGAAATTACTGTAAATGCAAACGGAATTGAAGATTTAATAGCTTCTGTTTCATGGACAGATTTACCAGGAACGGCCACCACACAAACCAACTCTTCTACTCCTAGATTGGTCAACGATTTAGACATTAGGGTAACAAAAAATGGAACTACTTATTTTCCTTACCGATTAACCTCCATCACCTCTAATGGAACGGGAGATAATAAAGTAGATCCTTACGAAAGGATAAATGTTAATAATGCTTCCGGGACATACACCATCACCGTTTCTCATAAAGGATCTTTAAGTGGAGGAAGTCAAAATTTTAGTTTGATAATTACTGGAATTACAGAAGAACCTGCGGTTTGTGAGGCAACGACACCAACAAATCTAAGTATCTCCAGTATTAATGCTACTTCAGCTACCGTTAATTACGATGCGGTGACAGGAGCAACTTATGATGTGCGTTATCGAGAAAGTGGAGCTTCTTCTTGGATAGTACAAAGTACCTCAGGAACTTCGGTTAACCTTACTAATTTAACAGCAGAAACTTCTTATGAAGTTCAAGTAAGAAGTAAATGTGATACTTCTACTTCAAATTATTCTTCAACAGAAAGCTTCACTACAACCAATACTCAGTTAAGCTATTGCGCTTCACAAGGAAATAATGTAAACGACGAATATATAGGTAGGGTTCAAATAGGAACTATTGATAATAGCTCGGGATCAGGCAATGGATATTCAGATTTTACCAACTTAAGTACCGGTTTAGATAAAGATGCTTCAGCAACAATTACCATTACTCCTACTTGGACGGGAACCCAGTATAATGAAGGTTATTCTGTTTGGGTTGATTATAATCAAAATGGTGATTTTACCGATGCAGGAGAACAAGTGTTTACGCAAACAGCAACACAAACTTCACCCGTTAGTGGCAGTTTTACTGTGCCCACTTCAGCATTGGAAGGAAGCACAAGAATGCGTGTTTCTATGAAATACAATGGCGTTGCTACTTCTTGTGAAAGTTTTTCTTATGGAGAAGTGGAAGATTACACGATTATAATTAATGCAAGCGCTTCTGTTTCTTATTGCTCAAGTGGAGGAAACGATTCTTCATATGAATGGATAGATAATGTTTCTTTAAACGGAATGAGTAATTCTACAGGAGATGATGGGGGGTATGCTGATTACACTTCTCGTGTAGCGAACTTATCTTATGGTGAAAATACTATTCAATTTAGTGCAGGTTTTGCCAGTTCCAGTTATACTGAATACTGGAAAATCTGGGTAGATTACAATAAAAATGGAACTTTTGAATCTAGTGAATTAATGGTAAGCGGCTCAAGCAGTAGTAGTAATAATTTGAGTGCTAGCTTTACCGTTCCCACTTCTGCTTTAACAGGAACTACGAGAATGCGTGTTTCGATGAAGTATAATTCAGAGCAAACGGCTTGTGAAAGTTTTTCTTATGGAGAAGTAGAAGATTATACAGTAAACATTGGTCAATCTGTAACTTCGATGACTGCTTATGATGCAGTTGGAGAACAGTTGGGCAATGCAGAAGCTTCTTTTGAAGCGAGTTTATATCCAAACCCGGTTAGCGGAAGTAGATTGAATGTACGAATGAATGATGCAAGGGAAACTACTTATCAAGTATTTGATATGATGGGAAAAAAAGTATTACAAGGAGATTTATCTGCTAGTAATGCAATTAATGTTTATGGCTTATCAAGCGGCGTTTATATGCTTAAGTTAAATGACGGACAAAAAGATATTGTCAAGAAGTTTATTAAGCAGTAAGCATTTATTTTTTCATTGGGGTTAGCCCGGGAGGAGTCCCGGGCTTTTTTTATACTGAAATAATTTCATTCTTTTCTAAGAGTTTTTCTTGCCTAAATTTTAAAATAATTTGAGCCACGGCAACAACATCCCTTTCACAATAATTTACAATTCTTTGGATGTTTTTCTCTTCGTAAAAAACATCCCGCACTTCTGAACCATCAATATCTTCTTTGGGGGAAGGAACTCCCAAGATATTAGTTAGCAGCTTTAAAGAAGTGAAATGTTTATAATCGCCAAACTTCCATAATTCTAAGGTGTCCAGATGCGGAACTTCCCAAGGTTTTTTGCCAAAAAGGTTGAGTTTTTCGGGTAATTCAATTCCGTGAATGAGCATGCGGCGCGCAATAAAAGGAAAATCAAATTCTTTACCGTTATGAGCGCATAACAAATGATAGGGTTTATTAAAATACTCGTGGAGAAGCTTTTTAAATTCCATTAATAAATCGTGCTCTTTACCTTGAAAAGAAGTGGTTCTAAAAGTCCTTTCTTTATTTTTAAAGGTGAAATAACCCACAGAAATACAAACAATTTTTCCGAATTCTGCCCAAATCCCAGCACGATCGTAGAATTCTTCAGCAGTAAATTCTTCTTTTCGTTGGTACTGGGTTTTGTCTTCCCAAAGCAGTTTTTTATCATCACTTAATTCTTGGAACGACTCAAACTCAGGAACGGTTTCTATATCTAGAAATAATATATTCTCTAATTTCAGTTTTTTAAGCATGGTTTTTACTTTTTGCGTTAGGATGGCAGTGCCATTCTTTTTTAGTTCTTGTGATAAGCAGGAATCAAAAAAGACCTGTCTGCTGACAGGCAGGTATAACAAACAGTCCGACCCGCTAGGGGAACGCCCAACTGCTAATTGTTCAGCATCTTGTAACTCTCTCTAATATAAGTATAAAAATCTTGAGTGAATTTCTTGTCTTCTAATTTTTTTCCTCGTTGGCGACCCAAGCGAACAATTATCAGCTGATCTTCAGGAATGCTTATCACGTATTGTCCTAAAATACCACGCATGGCAAAGATTTTCTTTTTCATAAAATTACTGAGCCAAAAACCGTAACCATAGAAAGGTGTTTCTTTAAACCTAGGCAGGATGGACTTTTGTATAAAACTGGAATCAAGCAATTGCTTTCCTTCAAAATTTCCTTGGTTGGAATATAGTTTTCCAAACTTTGCAAAATCCCTGGCGTTACTGGCAATACAACAATAGGCCTTTTCCATACCGCTTTCTTCGCTATCGAGTTGCCAAAGCGCACTTTCGTGCATTCCCAAAGGTTTCCAAAAACTTTCTGAAAGGTATTGAGATAGGTTTTTCCCGGTAGCTTTTTCAATAACCATCCCCAGTAATTCGGTGTTTCCGCTGAGGTATTTAAATTCTTTTCCCGGTTCTTCTATAACTTTTAAATTAAGAATTTGCTCCCGAATATTTTCATCTAAATAAGCGCGAGCCGTCATTCCAAATGGGTTGTAATAATCTTCTTGCCAATTGAGTCCGCTAGCCATAGAAGAGAGATCGCCCACGGTTAAACGTTTATCAAATTGAGAATAGAAATCGGCAACGGGTTGATCTAGGTTTTCAATAAACCCATCCCGAATGGCTTTTCCTAAAAGTGCTGAAGTAATACTTTTTGCCATGGAAAAGGAATTGGTTTTAGAATCTGCCGAATAACCTTCTGCATAATCTTCATACCAAATGCTGTCATTTTTGATGATGAGAAAAGCCACCGTACCTAATTTTTGATTGATTTGCTGAAGTTTTTTTGTGGCTTTTACAGAATTATAAGCGGTATGTTCAGGCCAAGTTTGTGGTTGACCGGCTTCAATTTTTCGGTTATCAAATTCAGGGTAATCATCAATATAAGCGGTTGTATATCCCTTTAAATAAGTTATTCTAATACCTTTAAGTAAATATTCTTTATTGAAAAGGTATAACAAGCCTACGCAAAGAATAATAAATCCTAAAAGAACGAAGAGAATTCTTTTTATAATTTTCATGTAACTAATTTAGTGCTTCTAAATTAATCAATTCACTAGAAAAGTGCTTGTTGTGGGGAAGGATTTTCGTGTTCTAAAAGCCATTTTTTTCGCCAAAGTCCGCCGGCATAACCGGTAAGTGATCCGTCACTTCCTATTACCCGATGGCAAGGAACAACAATCCATAGCGGGTTTTTACCATTGGCAGAGGCTACTGCCCGAATCGCTTTTACATCGCCCAGTTTTTTAGAAAGCTCGAGGTATGAAGTGGTTTTTCCGTAAGGGATTTCTAACAAGGCTTGCCAAACTTTTTGTTGAAATTCAGTTCCTTTTGGGTTCATTTTGAAGTTGAATTCTTTTCGCTTTCCTTCAAAATATTCTTGTAGTTGAAGGCTTGCTTCTTTTAATTCAGAAGGGGTTTCGATAGAAATATCTTCGGTATCGTTTTCTACAGAAATTTTAGTAATTCCGTTTTCGTCACCTTCAATTTCAGCAATTCCCAGTGGAGTTTTAATCCTTGCTTTTTTCATCTAAATCGGTTGAAGTTTCTTCTTTCTTTTCTTCGGGATGAGAAATGATCCCTAATTGTTTGGCACGGCGTTCCCAATTTCTGCGGGCTAAATGTTGCATGTCTGCAATGCTATCGCTTTCGTCCATAATCTCCAGTCCCAGTAATGTTTCTATAACATCTTCCATCGTAATGACCCCTACGGTGTTTCCAAATTCGTCGGTAACCACGGCAAGATGTGCTCTTTTTTCAAGAAAGAAATCAAAAAGATGTGGAATAGGGGTTTCGGATTGGGTGATTAACAAATCACGTTTAATGGTAGCTAAAGCTTGACCGCCATTGTTGTTAATGATTTCTTCCAAAAAATCGTCTTTTAAAATAAATCCGGTAATATTATTGGGGCGATCTTTAAAAATGGGAATTCTAGAAAATTTTAGGTTTTTATGCTGACGATAAAACTCTTCGATAGAGGTATTTTCTTCTGCTGTGACTGCTACAGAAAAAGGGGTCATCACATCTTTTGCCAAGATAGATTTGTACACCATCAGGTTTTTAATGAATTTAGATTCATTTTTTTCAAAAACCCCTTCTTTTTCGGCAGCTTCGGTTAAAGTTATAAATTCTTCTTTGCTCATTTGATTGGCATGTGTGGAACCTCCAATGAGTTTGGTGAATAGCATTAATACCCACAAAATACCGGTATATCTAAGCGGAATAAGTATAAAGGTTAATATCTTAGCCGTGAAATTACCGAGTCTTTTCCAGTATTTGGCACCAATGGTTTTAGGAATGATTTCTGAAAGTACCAGAATTAAAATGGTCATTATGGTCGAGACAATTCCTACAGCGTTGCTGCCATCTCCAAAAGTTTTTTCTGCCTGAACCCCTACTAAAATGGCGCCCACGGTGTGTGCAATGGTATTTAGTGATAAAATAGCGATAAGCGGCTTATCGATATCTTGTTTGAATTTTGCTAAGGTTTTCGCATACGATTTTCCTTCTTTGGTCTTAATTTTTATGTAAGTTGGAGTTACACTTAGCAGCGCGGCCTCTAACACCGAACATAAAAAAGAGATACCAATAGAAAGTAAGGCGTAAAGGATTAAAAGGGTCATCGGGTTAGCTTAGTTTATTAGGACAAGTTATAAATTAAATGAGAACCCTTCTCTTAAAAAGAAACTAAAATTTGAAACAACAAAACCCTAGCAATTCTCATAGAGTATATTTGAGAGTTGCTAGGGGTTAAAAATTTTCTTGACTTTCTAGGAAATTAACTGAGCAGCATACTTTGCAAAATACGTTGAAATAATACTAGCTCCTGCTCTTTTTATGGCAGTTAATTGTTCTAGTAAAACGGCATCATGGTCTATCCATCCTTTTTCTGAAGCAGCTTTAATCATAGCATATTCTCCAGAAACTTGATAAACGGCAACAGGTACATTTACAGCATTTTTAACTTCTCTTACTACATCTAAATAGCATAAACCGGGTTTTACCATGACGATATCTGCACCTTCTTCTACATCGTGAATGGCTTCTTTGATGGCTTCGGTACGATTGGCAAAATCCATTTGATAGGTTCTTTTGTCTTTAGGTACTTCTACGGTGCTGTCTTTAGGAGCAGAATCTAACGCATCACGAAACGGACCGTAAAATGCAGAGGCATATTTGGCGCTGTAACTCATAATACCTACGTTATGAAACCCATTTTCTTCTAAGCCATTTCTAATGGCTAAAATTCTGCCATCCATCATGTCGCTAGGTGCGATAAAATCTGCTCCTGCTTCTGCATGGCTAATGCTCATTTTCGTTAAAGCATCAACAGTAGGATCGTTAGCAACCTGACCTTGTTCTATAATGCCATCGTGGCCGTAAATAGAATAAGGATCTAGCGCAACATCGGGCATCACAATCATTTCTGGAACGGCATCTTTTATGGCTTTAATGGTTTGCTGCATAAGACCATCTTTGTTCCAAGCTTCTTTACCGGTATTGTCTTTTAAATTTTCACTTACCTTCGCATAAAGATTTACAGCTTTTACGCCTAAAGACCATAATTCTTTTACTTCTTTTACAGTACCATCTAAAGATTGGCGATAAACTCCGGGCATAGAAGGAACTTCTGTTTTTACTCCTTTTCCTTCAGTAACAAACATGGGGCACATAAAATCTTGTGGACTCACACTTGTTTCTCTTACTAAACTTCGTATAGATTCGTTGGTACGTAATCTTCTATTTCTTTGTAATGGGAACATATCTTAGTATTTAGTTGCCAGTAAGTAGGTTTAAGTGTCCTTAAAATGAAGCTTACTGGAAATTTTTATTTTTTGAATTTTTTTCGATTTACTGCCTACTGCCTAATTAAACCCAATCTACCGGTTTCTTCAATACTTCTAGCAGTTTTTCTTCTTCGCTTCCTTTTTCAGGATGGTGGTCGTATTTCCATTGTACGTGTGGCGGTAAACTCATTAAGATGCTTTCTATTCTTCCGTTTGTTTTTAAGCCGAATAAAGTGCCTTTATCGTGTACAAGATTAAACTCTACGTAACGTCCTCTTCGTACTTCTTGCCAATCACGATGGTTTTGATGGTAGTTTAAATCTTTGCGTCTTTCGACAATTGGGACATAAGCATCAAGAAAACTATTACCTACTTCGGTAACAAAATTATACCAGTCTTCAATACTTTTTTCTTCCGTGCTTTTTAAATAATCAAAGAACAACCCACCAATTCCACGAGCTTCGTGACGGTGAGCATTCCAAAAATACTCGTCACACTTCTTTTTATATTCAACATAAAAACTAGCATCGTGTTTGTCACAAGCATTCTTAGATACTTGATGAAAGTGTTTGGCATCTTCTTCAAACAAATAATAAGGTGTTAGGTCCTGTCCGCCCCCAAACCATTGATCGATGGTGTTCCCTTCTGGGTCGTACATTTCAAAATAACGCCAATTGGCATGTACTGTGGGAACCATCGGATTTTTGGGGTGAATTACTAAACTCAAGCCACATGCGAAAAAATTCACCTCGCCCACATTAAAATATTTTTGCATAGCCGGAGCTAACGGACCGTGAACTGCTGAAATATTCACTCCGCCTTTTTCAAAAACATTTCCATTTTCAATTACACGGGTTTTTCCGCCACCACCTTCTTCTCGATTCCAGAGGTCTTCTTGAAACTTCGCTTTGCCATCAATTTCTTCCAGCTTTTGAGTAATCGTGTCTTGAAGCGTTTCTATGTATTGATAAAATTGCTCTTTCATGAATTACTGAGGTATTTTTTTGTTGCGTTTATTTTCTGCACGAGCTCAAAAGAAAAAGTTTTGCTTTCTTCTTGAGCTACTTGATAAATAAAAATAATTTTTTCTGCTATTAGCGCTCGATTTTTAGCAGGCTCTAAATCGATAATTTGCTCAAGCACTTCACCTAATTTGAGGTATAGTTCAAAATCAAAGTGTTTTTGAATTAACTTGTCTTTTAAATCTCTTTTTTCTACGGAAATAAGCTCGTTTAAGCTGTAATCTAGTTGTTGTTTAAGGTATAAACTATATTTTTCCCGATCTTGTTTTTGCCATTCTTCGGGAATATATTCCCAACTTAACAATGCATTAAAGGCTTTATTAACTTGTTCCTTTTCTTCGTCCCTAAGTCCTTTGCTTAACATAACTAACTTATTTTAGAATGTTTGTTCTTTTCTATATAAACCAATCTATTGGTATGGTTAGAAACTTGTTCAGCTTGATTTATTTGCTTGGCATCTTTCATCATTTCTCGTAGCTTTTCAATAATTTCTTCAGAAGGGATTTCTTGTTGAAATAGGTTTCTTCCTATTTGATTATTGTGTAAATCCATCGCACGTGGCAATGCCGGATTGGGAGAAAGTTTTTCGTGCAAATCGGTAATTTCTTTTGCCCAAGCTATCGCTTTGCTTTTTTCTTTTAACTGCGGAAGTGATTCTTCAGCAATCAAAAAATTCCATAGCGCATGCCGAAAAGCATTGGTTTCATTGTCTTTATGATGGGCTTTACCAAATAACCGATTACATATTCCAACCGTTTTTTTAGTTGCTCGATAAGTGGGAAAAAGTAAGCCGGGCCGAAATAAAAAGGTTTTACCTAAAATGAAGGCTTGCTTCAAATTGAGCTGTTTTATTTTGGCCCAGATTGCCATTTATCGAGGCTGATATTCTTTTACAGCTTCTACAAAAGCCTTGGCATTTTCAACCGGAATATTCGGTAAAATTCCGTGACCAAGGTTGACGATGTAGCGGTCTTTCCCAAACTCATCGATCATTTGATGTACCATCGATTTAATTTCCCTAGGAGGCGAAAATAATCGTGAAGGATCAAAGTTCCCTTGTAAAGTTATTTGTCCGCCACTTAAGTATCGGGCATTTCTTGCCGAACATGTCCAGTCAACACCTAATGCTGAAGCGCCTGATTCACTCATTTCTTTTAATGCAAACCAGCAACCTTTCCCAAAAGCAATCACAGGAACTTCGTCTTTCAATGCATCAATGATCTGTTGGATATATTTCCAAGAAAATTCTTGATAATCGGTAGGGGAAAGCATGCCGCCCCAAGAATCAAAAATTTGAAGCGCATCTACTCCCGCTTCTACTTTTCCTTTTAAGTAGGCAATAGTCGTATCGGTAATTTTTTGAAGTAAAATGTGTGCTGCCATTGGACGCTTAAAGCAAAATTCTTTCGCTTTATCAAAGTTTTTAGAACCTTGTCCCTGCACTAAATAGCAAAGAATCGTCCACGGAGAACCAGCAAAACCAATCAGTGGAACTTCATCGTTTAATTCTTGTTTGGTCATTTTAATGGCCTTGTACACATAACCTAATTCTTCGTACACATCGGGAATAACAATATCATTCACTTGTACCGGCGTTCTTACCGGATTGGGAAGCCAAGGACCAACACCTGGTTTCATTTCTATTTCGATACCCATCGCTTGAGGAACTACCAAAATATCACTGAATAAAATCGCTGCGTCAGTGCCTACTTGATGAATAGGCATCACTGTAATTTCGGTGGCTAATTCTGGAGTTCGACAACGAGTAAAGAAGTCGTATTTTTCTTTCAGCTTCATAAAATCGGGTAAATACCTACCTGCTTGGCGCATCATCCAAACGGGTGGTCGCTCTACCGTTTCTCCTTTTAAAGCTTTTAAAAATAAATCGTTTTTAATCATCTTTCGTTAATTTTATATCTACAAGGTTTTTAAATCTTGCAGGAGTTTCCTTTTTATCCTGCAAGGTCTCGATGACCTTGTAGGTATAAGTTTTTCTATGACTATTCTAATTTAAACTTTTCTTCAATTTCTAAATTTCTCTGCTGATGAACATATTTAAAATTTTCTTTTCCATCGAACAATTGCAGCACATCATTTCTCTTTAATGTGGTTGGTTTATTTGATAAAATAGAAGGATAAGAAGAATATTTATAATTTTCAAAATCAATATTGAAATGCTTCATTGGGTTTAGATGAATATAAATTATAAGATTTTGAAGATATTTTTCGTTTTTCAGTTCTATTCTTTTGAAATGTTTTTCAAATAAACTTCCAGTTCTCTCTTGTTGTTTATTAATAGCTTTTGCATACGCATTGAAAAGATTAGATAAAGACTGAGAGGCTACTGAAGGCTCTGAAATTATTTTTACGATAAGATGAAAATGATTGTTCAGTAAACAGTAAGCCAATATCTCAACTTTATTTTCAAGGTACATTTTAAGTTTTGATAAAAAATAAAATTTATTGTCATCCGAAAAGAAAATAGTACCTCCATTTATTCCACGGTTATAAATGTGATAGTATTTTTCTTGTTCTATGGCTTCTAATTTCATTCTTGTTTTCTATCTAATTACTATACCTACAAGGTCTTGATGACCTTGTAGGTTTTTATTCTGCAATAATTCGTTTTTCGAAACAATTTTTCATTTTTTCATTCTGCAAAATTCCTCTAACTGACGAATTTTAATTATTTCATAGATTACAGGCTTACTATTTTGTTTTTCCGTCATCTTTCATTTTTAATCATCCTTGTCTATTCATACCTACAAGGTTTTATAAACCTTGCAGGAAGCCTGTTTTTCATTCTGCAAAATTACTCGACCTGACTAATTTTAATTATTTCATAGATTACAGGTTTACTATATTGTTTTTCCCGTCATCTTTCATTTTTAATCATCCTTGTCTATTATTCATACCTACAGGGTTTTTAAACCTTGCAGGAAACCTGTTTTTCATATTGCCTTTAGCATTATTTTATAAATTCTTTCACCACTTGTACGATTACATTTTCGATCGTGGGTTGATTTGCAATTATAATTTTGTTTGTATATTTTTTAGCTTCATTAGCAGTGGTATTACCTATGCAAAAAGCAACTTCACCTTTACTTTTATTGACTTGAAAAAAACTTTGAACTGCACTTGGACTAAAAAAAAGAATCCCATCAAACTCTTGTTGAAATTCCTTGGGGTTTAATTTAGTTTTATATACTTCAATTTCATTTAATTTTATCTGATGTTGTTGAAGCATTTTGGGTAGCTCATTTCTTCTTTTGTTTCCGCAGAGAAAAGTAAATGATTTTTCGGCATGCTTTTGTATAATTTGATCTGCTAATTCTTTGGCATTATCAGCTTTTTCGATGATTGCAATATTCGCTTCGTTTAGTATTTTTTCAGTCTTGCTTCCAACCACAAAAGCACTTTCAATTTTCGTATTTCCTTTTACCGCTAACCAAGCATTTTTACTCGTTATAATAGCATTTTCTATTGTTGCTGGTATGATTATATTTTTATTGAATTCAATTTGAATGGCACTATAATTCACCCAAGAAATTCCTGCGTTAAACAACAAAGATTCTTGACTTTTAGTCAGTTTTTTAGTTGTTAGAACGCTTGGCATCTTTTTCTAAATATTTTTCAATATCACTTTTTTTCCCAAACACCACCAATACATCGTTTTGCTGAAAAACGGTCTCTGGTTTTGGCATCCCTATAACTTCTTTTTTACTGGATTTTCTCCCAATAATATTCGTGTATTCCTTTTTACGTAAAATGGTAATAATATTCAGATTGTATTTACTTCTAAAATTAGATTCAATTAAATCTTTTCCGACCAGTTCATCACAAACCGAAACTTCTGATACTAAATAATCATCATCAATTTCAAAGTTATCGATACTTCCCTTTAAGTTGATTTTTTTAGTAAGCCGCTCAGCAAACTCTTGCTCTGGATGAATTATATTATCTACGCCCATCGCTTCTAAAATGGTATCTTGAATGGGTGAGGAAGAACGAGCTACAACGCGTGCATTGGTGATTTTTTTAATAATAGCGGTACTCATCATCGCAGCACCATCTTTTTCTCCAATGGCAACAATTGCTAGATCGGTACTTTTTAATGGTAGCGAGTGATAAGCGTTCTCGTTGGTGGCGTCTAAAGCAACCGCATGCGAAACTTTATCTTTTATGAGTTCTATTTTTTCAATATCCCGATCTGCAGCAATTACTTCATTTCCGGAGTCTGCCAGATGAATGGCGAGTGACATTCCGAAATTTCCTAAACCAATGACTACTATCTTCATAGCTGCTAACTTTTAGTTGATTAAAATATTCTCTTTAGGATAGGTATATTCTGTAGTGTTTACATTTTTTAGAATACCTATCATTAGGTTGATTAAACCTATTCTTCCAAAAAACATCAAGAAAACGACCACATATTTACTGGGATCACTAAGTTCTGAAGTAATTCCCAAGGAAAGTCCGACCGTGCTAAAGGCAGAAAAGACTTCGAAAGCAATTTCCAAAAGCGTAAATTCTGGATTAAAAATAAGCAATAATAAAATACCTAAGCCTATTGAAGCTAAAGAGATAGACATAATGGCAAAAGCTCTTTGTACCGATTCTTTAGAAACTCTTCGTGTGCCTATTTCAATATTGGATTTGTCTTTTGCGATAGAAAAAATATTAAGGGTGGCTAAGGCAAAAGTCGTTGTTTTAATTCCACCTCCTGTAGATGCGGGGGAAGCTCCAATCCACATCAAAAAGATCATAAATAATATACCGGGAACGGTGAAATTTCGCATATCAATGGTATTGAAACCTGCCGTTCTTGAGGTAACAGAAGAAAACATAGCGGTAGTAAATTTACCAAAGATGGTTTTGTGTTCATTCAAGAATGTTTCTTGTTCTGAAACTAGGAAAAAAGCAGTTCCGGCAACAATCAAAATAATGGTGGTGTAGATCACTATTTTGGTGTTAAGTGTAATCACCCGAGAAATAAACTTCTTCCTTTTTCTGTTGAATAAATTGATAAAAAATTGTTTTACATATTGAATGAAATTGGAAGCAATATTATATCCTAAACCTCCCAATACAATCAAACTCATCACCACCCATTGCATGTAATAATTGTAGCGAAGCGATTCGTCATAAAGCCCGGAGGAAGAAATGGAAAATCCGGCATTACAATAGGCTGAAATCGCATGAAAAACCGCAAAAAAACCACGATCCTTAAAACTTTCGATATCCTGAAGGGAGAAATAGATGAACAAAGCTCCCATTGCTTCTAAAAACAAAGAAAAAACGACTATGCTCATGGCTACTTGCATGATGCTATTGAGGTTTTCTTGCCCTAAAATATCTTTCATATACAAGCTTTCCTTAAAAGAAGCTCCACTTTTAAAGAAATAAGCGAAAAAAGAAGTAAAGGTTAGCATTCCTAAGCCTCCAACTTGAAAAAGTGCCATGATTACCGTTTGCCCAAAGGGGGTAAAATCTTTGGCGGTGTCTAAGACAATAAGTCCGGTAACGGCCGTCGCACTAGTTGCAGTAAATAAAGCATCGATAAAATTAATACCGTGGGTAGTGGCTGCAGGAAGCATTAGCAAAAAAGTTCCCGCCAAGGCAATGAGTGCGAAACTCCCCACAAATAAAATCGCCGGATTAAAGTAAATACTGTAAATACGGCGCATTAAAAAGGTTAATCTTATAAAGAAATAGAATAATAAACCGTATTCAATAATATATCTTTCCTGAAAAAAAGTATCTAAAAACGAACCTTGATAATTGGTGATAATAGAAATTACTTCAAGTACAATCAAGACCGAAAGCAAGATAAGGTTAATTCTAGCTGTTTTTTTTATTTTAAGGTTAGCTTTAAAACTCCTGTATTTATGGATGTTAAAAGCAATAAGGGAGAGTAATAAAACGGGAAGGACAATAATCTTATACTCTCTAAAATCTTTAAAGCTCTGAAACCCGAAATCAAAGACTAAAAAAGCTAATAAGAAGAGGTCTAAGAACCAAACAATAATATTAGATCGGGTAAACTTTTTTTGCATTAATTATTTAATTTAGCCTTGATGTCCCGCATCAATTCTTTTCCACCGTTTGAAAGTATAGATTTTGCCGCTTTTTCTCCTTGGTTTTTGTAATTTTTTAAGGAAAAGGAAGCTTTTTCTTCTAATTTTATTTTTCCGTCTAAGCTAAATAAAGCTCCGTTAAATTCTACCGTTTCCTCTTTGATCGTTGCTAAAGCACCAATCGGTGCCGTGCAGCCTCCTTCTAAAACTTGAAGAAATTCCCGTTCTATTTCCACACAGATTTCCGTATGTTCATCATTCAGCTTGGCTACGGCTTCTTTAGAGAATTCATCATTTTCTTTTGCTACAATCAGCATCGCCCCTTGGGCAGGAGCAGGAATCATCCAATCAAGGTTGATAAAATTTTCGGGCTTTAAATTAATACGTTCCAATCCGGCAGCGGCAAAAATAGCTCCGTTCCAATCGTTATCTTCCAATTTTTGTAGACGCGTGTTTACATTTCCACGTAAATTTTCAACTTGATGATTTGGATAGCGGTTTAGCCATTGTGCTTTTCTACGCAGACTTCCGGTAGCAATAGTTCCTTCTCCCGAAAGAAATTCTAAGCCTTTATGAATAAGAATATCGCTTACGTTCGCTCTCGGTAAAACCGCTCCTTGAACAATTCCGTGAGGTAATTTGGTAGGAACATCTTTCATCGAATGTACAGCAATATCAATTTGATCTTTCACCATCGCCACATCTAGGGTTTTGGTAAAAATTCCGGTGATGCCCATTTCGTAAAGCGGTTGGTCTAAATTTAAATCGCCGGTCGATTTTACCGGAAGTAATTCCGTTTGATAACCCAAAGCTTCTAATTTAGATTTCACGGTATTGGCTTGCCATAATGCCAATTCACTATCGCGGGTTCCTATGCGTATTGTCTTGCTCATTTTATTTGGAAAAATCGTCTAATTGAAACACCTTCTGAATAAGTTCAAGGCTTTCATCGGTAGAGTCTGAACCATTTTTTAAGTGGCTCGCAAATTGGTTCATGATTTTTTGAATAATGCGGTTGCTTACAATTTCAGCATGTTCATTATTAAAATCATTTATTTTTTTACGCTGAAAATCTAACTCGGCATCTTTCATTTCACCAAGTTTCTTTTTAAGCGCTTTTATGGTAGGCGCAAATTTTCGGGTTTCTAACCAAGCATTAAAATCTGCTTTTACTTCTTCTATAATTTCTTCGGCTTGCGGAATGTGCTTTTTACGATTTTCCAACGTCTGATCGGTCATTTTAGAAAGGTCATCTAAATGAACAAGCGTCACATTTTCTAAATCGGCTACATCGTCGGCCACATTTTTAGGGATCGAAAGGTCTAAAATCAATAACTCTTTCTTACAGTAGATAAGTTCTTTAGAAATAGTTGGGTTTTGTGCTCCCGTGGCGACAATTAAAATATCGGTATTTCTAATTTCTGCCTGAAGCTCTGCGTGATCTTTTACAATTAAATTGAATTTTCCCGCAACTTTTTCTGCTTTATCTTTTGTACGGTTAATGAGCGTGATGTGCTCGTTTTTGGTGTGTTTAATAAGGTTTTCGCAAGTATTTCTTCCTATTTTTCCGGTTCCAAAAAGAAGAATGTTTTTTTTGGAAACATTGTTCACTTCATTTAAAATATATTGAACTGAGGCAAAAGAAACTGAAGTCGCCCCGGAAGAAATTTCCGTTTCATTTTTGATGCGCTTACTGGCTTGAATCACAGAATTAAGCAAACGCTCTAAAAGCGGAGTGGCCATCCCTGCATTTTTAGAAATGGCAAATGCATATTTTAACTGACTTATAATCTCAAAATCTCCTAAAATTTGACTGTCTAAACCAGTACCTACTTTAAAAATATGAGAAATAGCTTCTTTTGATTTATAGACATAAGCTACTTTTTCAAACTCTTCCACCGTTCCTCGGGTATGTTGGCAAAGCAATTTGATAAGCTGAAAAGGGTGTTGTGCAAATCCGTAAATTTCCGTTCGATTACAAGTGGAAGTTACTAAAATTCCAGTAATCCCTTCTTTTTTCGCATCAGCAATCAGAGCGTGTTTTTGCTCTTCGTCTAAGCTAAAATGACCTCTAATTTCGGCATCTGCTTTTTGGTAACTTAAACCAATTGCGTAAAAAGTTGTATGTTTAGATGTATGTCCGTTTAGCATTAATAAAAAGCCGTGATTCGGTTGCAAATTTAATAGTTAAGAAATTCTAAAAATAACGGCAGAAGTACTTTTATTGTCGATAGAAGTTATTTTCTGTTATAAAAGTCTATTTTTGTAGTAATTAGCTTAATTTTGAAGCTATAGCAGATGTTTCGAAAACTTTATTTTAGAACGATTCTAAATAAAAACAAGAATTAGAGAGATGAATTCAACTGAAAAAAATAACGCTGAAAGTGCTTTTCAAAAAGTAACGATAGAAGATAGTTTTAAGATTTTAACGCATCAAAATAATACCGATAAGGTTGAAGTTTTAACGGAAGAAACCCATCGTGATTTTATTCAATTTCACTTTTGTTTAAAGGGAAGTGCGAAGTTTAATTTTAACGAAGGTGGTTACTCCTTGAGTCTTGGAGATGAAAAAGCTTTGTTGCTGTATAACCCCTTAAAAGACTTGCCTTTAAATGTAGAGATTTCTTCGAAATCTTGGTTGGTGAGTGTGTTGGTTTCCATTAAAAAATTACATTCCTTATTTTCTGAAGAAGCGGATTATATCCATTTTCTGACGGAAGAAAATATGGGTAAAAAATATTACCAAGAGTTAAATATAAGTCCGTCGATGGCGGTCGTCTTAAGTCAGATTTTAAACTTCAACTTGCATCCTTCGGTAAAGAAAATTTATTTGAAAGGAAAAGCTTATGAGTTAATAGGTCTATATTTTAACCGACCGGAAGAAGCAGATATTGAGCAGTGTCCATTTTTGGTAGATGAAGAGAACGTACGAAAAATAAGAAAAGCCAAAGAAATTGTCATTAATAGAATGGCAGAACCACCTTCTTTACAAGAACTTTCTGATGAAATTGGGTTGAGCTTAAAAAAGCTAAAAGAAGGTTTTAAAGAAATTTATGGGGAAACAGTGTTTGGTTTTCATTTCGATTACAAAATGGACTATGCGAGAAAACTCTTGGAAACCGGACAACATAATGTTAACGAAGTTGGATTGCGGGTAGGTTACAGCACTGCAAGTCATTTTATTGCTGCCTTTAAAAAGAAATTTGGGACCACCCCAAAAAAGTATATTATGTCTTTGCCTATTTCAAATTAATAGGGTTATGCGAATTATTTTATTTCTGATCTGCCTTTTGGTGTTGAGTTCTATTCAAGCTCAAAACTCGGTGCTGGTTTTTCATAAAACCGATGGCTTTCATCATGAATCCATAAAGGCCGGGTGTGAGTTTTTTCAACAATTAGGAAAAGAAAATAATTTTCAGGTTACAATAACTGATGATGCTTCCATTTTCAATAAAAAAGAATTGAAAAATTTTAAGCTGGTTGTTTTTTTGAATACCACAGGAAACATTCTTAACCGAAAACAAGAAAAGGCATTTGAAAAATTTATGACAAATGGTGGGAATTTTTTAGGAATTCATTCTGCAGCAGATACCGAATACGATTGGGAATGGTACGGGCAATTGGTAGGTGCTTATTTTGTAAGTCACCCTAAAGCTTGCGAAGCCGAAATTCAGTTAAATCAATCGAAGCATCCAGCCGTAAGTCATTTACCAGAAGTTTGGAAACGAACCGACGAATGGTACAATTACAAATTTGTAAATGAAGATATTGAGGTTCTCTTGAATTTAGATGAAACCACTTATGAAGGTGGAGAAAACGGAAAAGAGCATCCCATTGCTTGGTATCACAAGTTGGGAAATGATAATGTAGCTATGTATACCGGTGGTGGACACACAACGGAGGCTTACCAAGAACCACTTTTTAAAGAGCATCTCTTGCAGTGTGTTTTGTGGGCTTTTTCAGAAAATAAATAAAATCGATAGCGCTTTAATTAGAGAGAAGTTAATAGTTGTATTTTTGTGATTGAAAAAGAAAAAATATGAGCAAAGGAGTTTTATTGGTGAATTTAGGTTCTCCAAAAAGTACCGATCCTAAAGACGTAAAAAAATACCTCGACCAGTTTTTAATGGACGAACGCGTGATAGATGTTCCTTATCTGTTACGTGCTTTTATCGTAAAGGGAATTGTACTTAATACAAGGCCAAAAAAATCTGCCGCAGCCTATCAGCGCATTTGGTGGGATGAGGGTTCTCCGTTAATTGTGCTTTCTGAGCGTTTGCAAGAAAAAGTAGATAGTTATACCGGCGTGCCCATTGCATTGGCCATGCGTTATGGACAACCCTCCATTAAACAAGGCTTGCAAGAATTAGTTGATAAAGGTGTAGATGAGGTATTGTTAATGCCACTTTATCCACAGTTTGCGATGGCAACTACCGAGACCATTTTAGTACTAGCAGAACAATTGCAGAAAGAATTTTTTCCGCAGATAAAATTTACGACTGTTCCTCCATTTTATAATCATCCCGACTATATCAATGTGCTTTCCAGAAGTATTGCTGAAAAACTGGAAGGTGTAGATTACGAGCATTTGTTATTTAGTTATCACGGAGTTCCGGAGCGACATATTAAAAAGAGCGATGTTACCAATTCGCATTGTAAAATAGATGGTTCTTGTTGCCAAACACCATCACCCGCGCATCAGTTTTGTTACCGTCATCAATGTTTAGAAACTACAAAACAAGTAGCGGCAACACTTCAACTTAAAGAAGGAACTTATAGTACTTCGTTTCAGTCTAGATTAGGATTTGACCCATGGTTAAAACCATATACCGATAGAACTATTGAGCAATTTGGTTTAAACGGAATGAAGAAAATGGCGATTGTTTCTCCTGCTTTCGTTTCTGACTGTTTGGAAACTTTGGAGGAATTAGGAATGGAAGGAAAAGAGATTTTCGAAGAAAACGGAGGGGAAGAATTTACCTTAATTCCTTGTTTAAACGATCGTGAAGATTGGGTAAAAACCTTAAGCCGTTGGATAGACGAGTGGGCTACACAACCTGAAACGCAAAAAGCTTAATGCCAAAAGTAGATTCGGCCACGCTAGGCAAAGAACCCATTAGTAAACTGTTAATCAAACAATCGGTTCCTGCGTCTATTGGTATTTTGGTGATGTCTTTAAACATCTTGGTCGATACCATTTTTGTAGGAAATTGGATTGGCCCCATTGGGATTGCAGCAATTAATGTGGTTTTACCCATTTCCTTTTTCATTGCAGCCTTAGGAATGGCCATTGGGATTGGTGGGTCTTCTATTATTTCCCGAGCATTGGGAGCTAACAATAACGAGAAAGCATTAAAAACTTTTGGCAATCAAATAACCTTAACCATCTTACTGACGGTTTCTTTTGTGATTGTCGGTTTATGGTTTATCAATGATTTAATTCCGGCTTTTGGTGGCAAAGGGGAAATTTTTGAGCCTGCCAAAATTTATTATAAAGTGGTATTGTACGGCGTTCCCATTCTTGCTTTGAGTATGATGGGCAATAATGTAATTAGGGCAGAAGGAAAGCCTAATTTTGCCATGATTGCCATGATTATTCCTTCTGTGGGAAATTTGATAGCCGATTACTTTTTAATCAATGTTTTTGATATGGGAATGTTGGGAGCCGCTTGGGCCACTACCGGTTCTTACATGGTCTGTTTTCTGTATGTACTTTGGTTCTTCTTATCTAAAAATTCTGAATTAAGAATTTCTCTCCATCATTTCGGATTGAATAAAAAAATATTGGGGGAAATAGGTGCCTTGGGTTTTGTTACTTTGGCCAGACAAGCCGTAGTGAGTTTAACCTATTTATTAATGAATAATATCCTCTTTAAATTAGGAGGGGAATCATCTGTAGCTGTTTATGCCATTATTGGTAGAATGCTAATGTTTGCTTTGTTCCCTGTGTTGGGTGTCACACAAGGCTTTCTTCCTATTGCCGGTTATAATCACGGAGCAGGAAACCCTCACCGAGTGAGGGAAAGCATTAATAAAGCGATTTTATATGCTAGTATTCTAGCACTCTTTGTCTTCGCAATTATTATGATATTCCCTAAAGAAATTGTTTCCGTGTTTACGCAAGATAAAACTATCCTCAAAGAAACTCCTGGAGCAATGCGTTGGGTATTCGCTGCGATTCCCATTATTGCATTGCAATTAATAGGCTCAGCTTACTTTCAGGCAATAGGGAAAGCTCTTCCCGCGCTTTTGCTAACCTTAACCCGGCAGGGTTTTTTCTTTATTCCCTTAATTTTAATTCTTCCGAAGTATTTTGGAGAATTTGGTGTTTGGATTTCCTTTCCTCTTGCCGATGTGATTTCAACTATTGTTACCGGATTTTTCCTAAACAGGGAAATTCGACATCATTTAAAACCTGAAGAAATGGAAGAACAAGCAAGCCCTCAAAAATTTTAAAAGCTTAATCTTTATATTTGTAAAAACGGGTGGTTATGAATGAAGAAAAATTAAATACTTTCAAAATTGAACTTTTACAAGCAATTATTGCTTGTAATGATGTTGAAAAGCTCAAACAAGTTAAACTTTTATTAGCAAGGGAAAGTATGAATATGGTAAGAGAGGAAAAAATTGCTTATGAAAAAGATGTTTTATCTGAAAAGCAAACACAAGAGCTAGAAAAACGTATAAAGTTATTAAGAGAAGGGAAAGCTGAAAAATTCTCTTACGAAGAAGTAAAAAAAAGAATTGAGAAAAAATATGGAATATAGTATTCAGTTTTTATCGGATGCCATTTCTGATATTGAAGATGCTATCGATTATTATGAATCTCAACAAAAAGGACTTGGAAAACGATTTACAATTTCGTTAAATGAAACTATTTCTTATTTGCTCAAATCGCCTGATGCTTTTCCGTTTCACGCTAGAGAAATTAGAAAAATACCTTTTAAAAAGTTCCCTTACTTGCTCTTTTATGAAGTTTTAAATAAAGAAATTACAGTTGTTGCTATTTTCAACACCCATCAAAACCCTTCAAAGAAACCCTAAATGGAATATTACAATTACATTAAATCGCTTCACCTTATTTTTGTGATTACTTGGTTTGCCGGTTTATTTTATATTCCGCGATTGTTTGTTTATCAAATTGAAGCTTTTCACAAAGCTTCACCCGAAAAAGAAATTCTTGGTAAACAACTAAAACTGATGGCTAAACGGCTTTGGTTCATCATTACATGGCCATCAGCAATTTTAGCGACTATTTTTGCCGTGTTGTTATTGGTTATTCAGCCGTTTTGGTTAGAACAAGGTTGGATGCATGTAAAACTCACCTTTGTCGTTCTATTGTTTGCTTACCATTTTAAAACCCATCATATTTTTAAGCAATTGCAAAACGATGTCGTGAAATGGACCTCTAATCAAATGCGTTTATGGAATGAAGGTTCTACGCTTATTCTCTTTTCAGTAGTATTTTTAGTAATTTTAAAAAATTCCATCAACTGGATTTTTGGAGTGATTGGAGTTTTTGCTCTAGCAATTATTTTAATGCTTGGATTTAAAATTTATAAACGCTATCGGGCTAAAAAAAACGAAGAGTAATTTGGCTCTAATTTTGTTGCTTCTCGGTGATATTCGAGATAAATGCTTTAATAACTGGCTATGAAATTTTTTACACGTTCCTTACGAACCCGTATCTTTTTTAGTATGATATTTTTGGTGTTGGGAGCTTCTATTCTCATTGCCGGGGTTACTATTATTCAGTATAAAGATGAAGCAAGGGCTTATCAAAAAGATAAATTAAAGCGAAAAGAAGCTTCCATTCGGGCAAGTATTAATTACGAAATAAAAAACACGACCTATCCGGTAGATACAGAGCATATTCCGTTAATTTTTAAAGACAAAATCTACGAACTACAGAATATTCACGGAACCGAAATTAATATCTATGATCTTAAAGGAAATCTGCTAAAGTCTTCTAAAGCTACATTTTTTCGGGATAGTTTAAGCACTCGAATGTCAAAGGAAGCTTTAGAAGGGCTCGAAAACTCACAGAGTAATCGTTTTGTCCAATATCATTTTGGAGGAGAAGGAGGAGACTACCAATCATCGTATAGTTATATCACAGATCAATATTTTAAACCACTTGCGATTTTAAATTTACCTCATATTGAAGATGATGGTTTTGTAGATACTCAACTAAAGAGTTTCCTTTCTATATTGGGACAGGTATATATCGTGATGATTATCGCTGCTATTTTACTTTCCTATTTTCTTTCGAAATACATTACTTCTTCATTAAAGGCAGTCAGTGAAAAAATTCTTGCCACCCGATTAGATCGAAAAAATAAGAAGATAAAACTAAAAGACACCTCTGTTGAAATTCGTTCGTTGATAAAAGCCTACAATTCCATGATTGATGAACTGGAAGAAAGTGCCGTAAAACTCGCTAGGAGTGAGCGTGAGCAAGCTTGGAGGGAAATGGCTAAGCAAGTAGCGCACGAAATTAAAAATCCGTTGACGCCTATGCGTTTAAGTGTACAGAGTTTTGAAAGAAGGTTTGATCCGGATGATCCAGACTTTAAACAAAAGCTGAAAGAGTTCAGTTCTACTTTAATTCAGCAAATCGATACGATGAGTTCTATCGCCTCGGCTTTCTCTAATTTTGCTAAAATGCCCGCCCAACAAAATGAAGAATTGAACGTTCCGAAAATTGTAAAACTTGGGTTGGATATTTTCAATGAAGATTATATTTATTTTGAAACCGAAAGAGACGAAATTCTTGCCAAGTTCGATAGAACGCAACTCATACGTGTAGTTACCAATTTAGTAAAAAATGCCATTCAGGCTTCTGAAGAAAAAGAAAATCCAAAAATTGAAGTAGCCGTAAAAACGGATGGGAGTAATGTAGTTATTTTGGTGAAAGACAACGGTCACGGAATTTCAGAAGAAAATAAACCTCGGATTTTTGAACCCAAGTTTACCACCAAATCTAGCGGAATGGGATTAGGTTTAGGAATTATAAAAACCATTATAGAAGCTTTTCAAGGGAGTATAAATTTTACTTCTGAAGAAGGCGAAGGCACCACATTTATTGTTAAATTTCCAAAAAAATAAAACCATGAGTTACCAAAATATTTTAGTTGAAACCGAAAATTATATTACTACGTTAACTATTAACCGACCTAAAAAGTTAAACGCCTTAAATAGGGAAACCCTAAGCGAGATTCACGATGCTTTTGTGGAGTTAGAAAGCGATGAAGAAACCAAAGTAATTATCCTGACAGGAAGTGGAGAAAAAGCCTTTGTAGCCGGAGCTGATATTTCAGAATTTGCCGATTATTCTGTTGAAGAAGGAAAAGATCTTGCTGCTCGAGGTCATAAAGAAGTATTCGATGTTATTGCTAATTTTAAAAAGCCCGTGATCGCTGCTGTTAATGGCTTTGCCTTAGGTGGCGGACTCGAATTGGCGATGGCTGCCCATTTTAGGATTGCCAGTGAAAATGCCAAATTAGGATTACCGGAAACTTCATTAGGAGTGATCCCCGGTTATGGTGGTACGCAACGTTTACCGCAATTAGTAGGAAAAGGCCGTGCGATGGAAATGATTATGACCGCCGGAATGATTGATGCTAATCAAGCCTTACAATACAATTTGGTAAACCATGTGACTCCCCTAGAGGATTTAATGGAATTAGCTGAAAAACTTGCCGGTAAAATCATGAAAAACTCGACAGTTGCTATCGCTCAGGCAATCGAAGCCATAAATGCTAATTATGAAGATGGAGTTAATGGCTTTGAAAAGGAAATCGAAGGCTTCGGTAAGAGTTTTGGTACCGAAGATTTTAAAGAAGGAACTTCCGCATTTTTACAAAAGCGAAAAGCAGAGTTTCCAGGAGAGTAAATATTTGAATTTAATACAATCTAGAAAGCCGCCGATACTCATAAAGTATCGGCTTTTTTATCAAAAAAAATGTTAATATTTTTAACAAAAGTGTCTATATTGCCACAACTAAAAAATTTATCATGAAATTTAAACTATTCTTATTGGTAATGTTATGTCTTAATATTACTCTTCAGGCACAAATTAGTCCAATTCAAGTAACTAAAAGTAAAATTGAAAAAGACAAAAAGAAAGATACAGAGCTTATGTTCACTGCCGATGACGGCAAAGGAGGTTTTATCTCGGCAAGGCTTTACCGTGCAGGGCTTATAAAGATGCCTAAGGGTTATTATATTGAGCACTATGATGCTTCGTTAAACTTAGTAAGTGAGTACGAGTATAAGATTGATGATAGCAGTATTAAAAGTCTATTTGTAAAAGATGGTCAATTAAATTTAATAGAATACAAGCTTAACCGTGAAGCCAATACCAACGATTATAATTTGCTTACTTCTTCTTTATCTAAGCTTGACTTTAGCGGCGAAGGGAAAAAGATTTTTTCAGTTTCTAGAGATGATGTGAAAAAGCCATTTTTCTTTTCAGTAGGATTTATTCCTATTAGTAATTTAGGTCAGGTAGATCACGATCCTACAGGAGAAGTTTATTTATCTAAGAATAGAAATTATATTGCTTTTAATTTCGATATTAAAGACGATAAAGAAGAAACACATTTGGTAAAGGTCTATGATAATGATTTCAACCTTGTTTTTGAAAATCAATTTAAACAAGAAGGTGTGAGAGACAATTTGTTTCATTATAACTCCATTACTATTGACGATAGCAATGGAGATGCTTATTTCTTAGGAAAATTGTATGAAAGTAAAAGAATGAAGAAAAAAGGAAAGTCTAACTATGTGTATAAATTGTATCAACTTAATGCTAGCGGAAGTAAAGAGCTTTCATTTGATACCGCAGAAAACTTTGTGGGTTCGATGGAGTTAATAAATGATGATAACAATTTAGTATGTGTAGGTTTCTATTCTGAAAAAAATGACTTTCGTTATAAAGGAACAGTATATTATAATATAGATAAAGAAAACTTCAGCATAAAAGCATCGTCATTCAACCCTTTTACAGAGCAGTTTATGATTGATAAATATGGAGAGAAACGCGGTAAAAGAAAAGCTGGAAAAGGAAAAGAGCTTTCTAATTTAACTTATAGGGGAACACATATTGATAATCAGGGGAATGTATTTTTTACTGCAGAAGAATATTATATTGTGACACATACCAACTACAAAACAGGAGCTACCAGTTATACTTATTATTATAATGATATTTTTGCTTGTAAAATCAATACAAAGGGTAAAATGGAATGGGCTAGAAATATTAATAAAAGGCAAGTTACTAAAGGAAACGCAATAGATTATTTTTCTTACTTATCTACTGTTAAAGATGATCGTATTATCATCTTATTGAATGGCTCTGATAAAGTAAAAAAAATGAGAGATGACAGAATTCGTTTTGACGATAAACGTATAAAAAAATTAAGCCTTTATGCAATTGAAATTTTACCTACAGGAGAATTTAACTATGAACAAGTAATTAATAATGATGAGTCAAAAGTAACCTATAAAGTTGCTGAAGGTGTAATTAGCGATAATTATGATGCAGTAATTTTAGAAGGCAATAAAGGAAAGAAAAAACGTGTAGTAAAACTTACACTTTAAGGAAATAATCCTTTTTTAAGGAATAAATCCAATTAAATAAATTAACTTTGGTTCTATAAAGAGCCAAAGTTTTTTATGCCTACTAATTACATTAAAGGTCGTGGAGCACAACAAAATGTGCCTAATAAGTTTGAAGAATTAAAGCATATCACCGATGCCGAATTCTTAGAATACTGCCATAAAGAAGGAGAAGAAGCTAGCGATATAAAAACTAGATTTCAAGAGGTTTTTCCCAAAACCATCGTGAATAAAGTAAATAGCCCGGATGTGGGGATGGAGTATTCATTAAACCCTTATCAAGGCTGCGAACACGGTTGTATTTATTGCTATGCCAGAAATTCTCATGAGTATTGGGGCTATAGTGCCGGATTGGATTTTGAGAAGCAAATCTTGGTCAAGAAAAATTCTCCGGAATTATTAGCAAAAAAACTTCAGCAAAAAAACTGGGAACCCCATACCATTGTTTTTTCAGGAAATACCGATTGTTACCAACCTATTGAAAAGAAACTTCAATTGACCAGAAAATGCTTAGAGGTGATGTTAAAGTATAAACATCCTACGGGGATTATAACTAAAAACAGTTTAATTCTACGGGATTTAGATCTATTAAAAGAATTAGCAAAGCTGAATGTAATTCGGGTAAATATTTCTATTACTTCCTTAGAAGAAGAAACTCGACGCATCTTAGAACCGAGAACGGCGAGTGTTAAGCAACGTCTAAAAACAGTTGAAAAGCTTGCTGAAAATGGGATTCCTGTAAATGTGATGGTAGCTCCTATTATTCCATTTATTAATAGTCACGAAATCTTACCCATTGTAAAAGCAGTAAGTGAAGCAGGAGCTTCTTCGGTGGGATATACGGTAGTAAGGTTAAATGGAGCGATTGCAGAAATATTTAGCGATTGGATAAAGAAAACCTTACCTGATCGCGCAGCAAAAGTCTTACATCAAATTGAAGCTTGTCACGGAGGCAATTTAAATGATAGTAGATTTGGTACCCGAATGAAAGGAGAAGGAGAATTTTCTAAACAAATCGCTCAACAATTTGCCATTGCCAAGAAGAAATACTTGAAAAATAAAAAAGTACCCAAAATGGATACTTTTCATTATTTGCAGCTTAAAAATCCACAGTATAAACTTTTCGGCTAAACTTATCTAAAAGTATAACCAACACTTAGGGTTAACCAATTTTTTTTGAGTTTAGGTCCATTAATATCTTTATTGATATTGGTGACACCCAAATTGTATCTGATATTTACATCTATCGTATCAAAGAATATTTTTCCTGCGCCTATAATAATGCTTGCGTCAAAGGATGTAAATTGATCACTGAATTCAAAGCTATTATCAAATGTATCTTCACTTTCATAAGCGGGTAATTGTCCAAAGAAGTTAGTGCCTAGTTCCCCACCCGCAAAAACCTGAAAACTATATTTATATTGATAGTGTAAACTCAAAGGGAAGCCAATAGAGTGAATTACTAGGGGGTTTTCGTACCCATCTACTTCCGCACCAATATTACTATAAGAAGTACCTGCCCTTAGTGCAAAATCATCACTTAAGTAAGCGAATTGATAAAAACCAATATAAAAACCTGCTTTTGGAGAAGCACCTTCTAGTCCTGAGATATTAGAATAGACTACGCCAGCTTCAATACTGCTTTCGCAGTCAAAACAGAAGCCACCATAAAATTGAGCATTAGCAAAAAAAGAACAGAAAATCAGTAAAAAGGAAAGTAGTATTTTTTTCATTCAAAAGTAATTAGGTGAATAATTATAAAACGTTAAAAATATCATTATTGATTGAATTATAAAATAATTGACTTTAAACCCTTCCTTCCCATTCAGCATAAAACTGGTCGAGAAAAGTTTCCATAAATTGGTGACGCTCTTCGGCCAGTTTTTTTCCTTTTTCGGTATTCATTTTATCTTTAAGTAGAAGCAGCTTTTCGTAAAAATGATTGATCGTAGGATTAAGTCCTTTTTTATATTCTTCCTTCGACATATTTAGTTGAGGTGGAATATTGGGATCGTAAATTTTTCGGTTTTTAAAGCCTCCGTAATTAAATGTTCGCGCAATTCCAATAGCGCCAATCGCATCTAATCGATCGGCATCTTGAACGATAGCTAATTCTTTAGAATGGAATTCTGAATCTTTACCGCTTCTATACGAAATGTTCTCAATAATTTTAATGACGTGATTAATGACGCTTTCTTCAGCCTTTGCTTGTTCAAGAAATTCTTTAGCTTTTTTAGGGCCAATAGTTTCATCTCCATCGTGAAACTTAGCATCGGCAATATCATGCAGTAAAGCTCCCAGTGCGATAACCTCTAGGTTAACAGCTTCATTTTTAGCTATTAATAGTGCATTTTTATAAACACGTTCTATATGAAACCAATCGTGACCGCCTTCAGCATTTTCTAATTCTTCCTTTACAAAAGCCTTGGTGGCTAAAATCAGTTTACTTTCTTCTATCATCAATTTATTTCGTCATCGCCGGATTTACCCATTTAAAATGAGTTATTTTTTCAGAAATTCTAATACGTTGATTAATCCGTTCCATTCGAGCAGGAAGCTTAGTAACAAAATCACGCGCTTTTTCGGCTTCTTCAGATAATCCGCGAATATTTTCAATATCCCAACGAACAATCAGTTTTTTCATAATATCGATGTAATCTTGACCGGTATATACTCCAATACGCTGTGCAGCATTAGAAAACTCATCAAAAGCAGCTCCAATACTATCCCCAGATTCTCTTAAAAACATCGCTGGCATCACAATTTTATGCTTCATCATATCTTTAAAAGCAATCATCATTTGGCTGGGATCTATGCTAAAAATCTCTTTTACAAATGTGCTATAGGCATTGTAATGTCTCATTTCGTCCCCAGAAATGATCTTACACATTTTGGCTAATGACTTATTGCCGTGTTGTCTTGCTAATTTAGCCACGCGGTTATGGGAAATATAGGTCGCTAATTCTTGGAAACTAGTGTAGACAAAGTTTTTATAAGGATCACGATCGGTACCAATATCAAAACCATCATTAATTAAGTGCTGTGTTGTACGTTCTACCTCAATCATATTTACACGACCAGAAAGGTAGAGGTATTTGTTAAGGACATCGCCGTGACGGTTTTCTTCTCCCGTCCAATAGCGTACCCAACGTGACCAAGCAGTGCCACCATCGTGTTGATTTACCCCTTCTACATCCATCAACCAAGATTCGTAGGTAGGTAAAGCTTCTTCGGTAACGGTATCGCCCACGAGAACTATCCAAAAATCGTAAGGAAGTTCTTTGGCTAATTCTCTTATTTCAGTTACTTCCTCAAAAAAAGTTTCCTGTTGTGAATTAGGTAAAAAATCGGTGGGTTGCCAAATTTTTTCCACAGGAATTAAAAATTCATCAATAAAGCCATCAACCTTAGGTTCCAGCTGCTCCATTACTTCCAGTCTAACATTCTTTTCAGGCATAATTTATAGTTTATTGATTAATAATGTCTTTTATAATTTCTTGTTCTACTTTTTCAATTAGTGTTTCCGTATCAAATTGATGAACCAAAATAGGATCCTGAACGGTAAACTTCACTTTTACTCCTAGCTCTAAAGGAAATGCCCCGTGTTTTACTATTTTCCAAGAATTGTTAATAGTTACCGGCACAATTACTGCTTTAGGGCAAAATTTAAAGAGCATTTTTAGACCGTTAGGTGAAAACTTTCTAGGCATTCCCGTTTTACTACGGGTTCCTTCAGGAAATATTACTGCAGATCTATTAGTATTATTCAAATATTGTGCAAACTTTTTAATTTCCGGCAAAGATTGGCGAGGATTTTTTCTATCTATCAAAATAGAGCCTCCTTTTCTTAGGTTATAAGAAACACTTGGGATACCTCTTCCTAGCTCTTTTTTGCTGATAAATTTGGGGTGTATTTTTCTTAAATACCAGATAATTGGCGGAATATCATAAGGACTTTGATGGTTCGCCACAATAATATGCGGGATTCCTTCCGGTAAATCATGTTTATTTTCAAACTCAATCCTTGTCCCTAAAATATTTAGGCACCTAATTAACCCTAAGTTTAAATAATCTACACTTTTTTTATGAGCCTGGTAGCCAAAAACATTATAACAAACCCATTGAATAGGATGAAAAATGCATAAGGTTAAACCGAAGAATAAGTAATAGATTACTGAAACGGGGTATGAGATAATCTTCTTCATTCAACTTAAAATTGAAAACGCAAAAATAACTTTAAATAGCCATTATTTTCAATATTTGGATTAAAACAAGTATGCGCGCATAATAAATAATCGGAATATTAAATAAAAAAGCCGACTTTACATAAAGCCGGCCAAGCATATTTTAGTTTACTCGTAATTAGCAGTATTGGTTATAAGCACCTCTTAGGTTTTCTGCAATCATTTCAGCAGGTCTTCCTTCAATATGGTGGCGTTCTAACATATGTACTAATTCTCCATCTTTAAACAAAGCCATAGAAGGCGAACTTGGTGGGAAAGGCACCATATGCGCTCTTGCCTTATCGGTAGCTTCTTTATCTACGCCTGCAAAAACCGTTACCAGATGGTCTGGTTTTTTACTGTTGTCTAAAGACATTCTCGCTCCCGGACGCGCATTTGCTGCAGCACAACCACAAACCGAATTTACAACAACTAGTGTTGTTCCTTCCTTTGCAATGGCTTTATCTACCGCTTCCACATTCTGTAATTCTTCAAAACCAACTGCAGTAAGTTCCTCACGCATTGGTTTTACTAAATCTGCTGGATACATATCTGTAATTTTCTGTATTTAAGTTTATAAAATTTTTTCAAAGATACCAAAATCCGTTTGCCCTAAAGGTTTTAACCTCATAGACTTTTTAAAAGTAAAATTGGTAAACTCTATCATAACAGTCGAAAAATTAAAATAAGCATTACAAAGCCACGTTTATAATTCTTATAACTTCCGCAAGCTTTATATATTTGCATTTCAATTTCTATAAGTATGATTAAATGGATAGCAGCAGTAATTGGGTTAATGTATATGCGAATACCCGGTGCTGTTATAGGTTTCTTGGTAGGTAGTTTCATAGAAATGTACCTACGGCAATCAGGAACTATTCAGAAAAATGTTTCTGGAATGTTCAAGGATTCCAAAGAAGTTTCTCCCGGTGATTTTGAGTTAAACCTGCTTTCACTTTCAACAATTATTGTAAAAGCTGATGGACAAATCAACCAAAAAGAACTTGATTACGTCAGAAGTTATTTTGTACAATCTTACGGAAAAGAACGTGCCAACGCCACTTTTAGAACTTTTAACGATGTGATAAAACACCGTCAGGTAGATGCCAGTAGAATTTGTGCATACCTGAATATGCGCACAAGGTACGAGGTGAGATTGCAAATTCTTCACTTTTTGTTTGGTATTGCTCAAGCCGATGGCAATGTTTCTCCCAGCGAACTTAATCAGCTTACTAAAATAGCAGGATATTTACGTCTTTCAATGTCAGATTTTGAAAGTATCAAGGCTATGTTCGCGGTTTCCCGTGCAGATGCTAGTTATGCTTATAAAATTCTAGAAATTGAAAAAGCCGCTAGCGAAGCCGAAATTAAAAAGGCTTACCGGAAAATGGTTAAAAAATACCATCCCGATAAACTTCAACATATGGATGAAGCCTATCAAAAAGGAGCTCGCGAAAAATTTAATAAAGTACAAGAAGCTTACGAGCATATACAAAAAGAGCGTGGTTTTTAAGTAGGGCGTTGCCTAGCGGCCGGGCTTTCGGCAGTCGCTTTTTTGTTTTTCATTTAGGGCGTGTCTGTCGTAGGAAGGCGGAGTCGAGACACAAAACAAAAAGAGCTCCAACAGAGCCTCCATCCCTAACGCAAATCAATCTTTAGAAAATAAGTATATTTATCCCCATAAAATCAAGTATGCAAATCCCAGTAGCAAAAAAGGTTTACTTCTCCAGCGATAATCATTTAGGAGCTCCAACCAACGAAGCCAGCAAACCCCGTGAGCTGAAATTTGTAAAATGGTTGGATGAGGTAAAAGAAGATGCCGCTGCTATATTTCTATTGGGAGATTTATTCGATTTTTGGTTTGAATATAAACACGTGGTTCCCAAAGGATTTGTACGTGTTTTAGGAAAATTGGCAGAAATTCGTGATAGTGGCATTCCCGTTTACTTCTTTGTTGGCAATCATGACCTCTGGATGAATGATTATTTTGAAAAAGAATTAGATATTCCAGTTTACCACCGTCCTAAGGAATTTAGCTTCAACAATAAAAAATTTCTCATCGGTCATGGTGACGGATTAGGGCCTGGAGATAAAGGTTACAAGCGGATGAAAAAAGTATTTACCAATCCGTTTTCCCAATGGCTATACCGTTGGCTGCACCCTGATCTGGGCGTTCCTTTGGCGAAGCATCTTTCTGTAAAAAACAAACTCATTTCCGGTGATGAGGATGCCAAGTTTTTGGGCGAAGAAAATGAATGGCTTGTGCAATATGCCAAACGCAAATTAGAAACACAACACTACGATTATTTTATTTTTGGGCATCGCCATTTACCAATGAGTATTAACGTAGGAGAAAATTCAACCTATCATAATCTAGGCGACTGGATTAATTACTATACCTATGGTGTTTTTGATGGGGAAACTTTTGAGCTAAAAGAATATAAATAAATCACTTCGAGTAGTTGTTGGTGTAATTTTCGATAAATAAATTTTCCAGCAAGGTCTTTCTCGACCTTGTAGGTCTTTTTAGTCTAGGTGACTTATGAAAAATACTATTCCACCAACCTTTTTTTCAATAATTCTTTAGGAAGGCATAACTGTACTTTTTCCTTTTCTTTTATAGCATGACTTTCTAAAAAGAAAATCGATTCCCCTTGCTTAAGTTGGGCTTTAATAAAATGATTGGTACCGTTAAAGTAGCTCTGAATAACAGTAGCTGATAACTGACCTTTTTCATCAATTTTAATTTCCGAAGGGTAAATGAGGAAATATCCTGTAGAGGAAAATCCTTCGAAATATTTTGCTGAAATCTGATTGACTTCCTGAAAAAGCGAAGCTATATAGAAGCTTTTCGGTTCATTAAAAAGTTGCTCCGGACTTGCATTGGCTAGAATTTTTCCTTCTTTCATCACCAGAGCTTGATCGGCAAAGCCCAACATATCTGTACTGTCGTGTGTGGCAAAAATACAGGTGATTTGCTGTTTCTTTAAATAATTAAAAAGATTTCTGCGGAGCTTATTTTTTCGGAAGTTATCAATAAAATTAAAAGGTTCGTCCAATAAAAGAAGTTCCGGTTCTTTTGCTAACACCTGAGCTAAAGCCACCCGCTGTTTTTGTCCGCCACTTAAGTTTTTCACTTTAGTGTCCGCAAAAGAAGTCATATCAATTACCTCTAATAATTCCTCAGTTCGCTGCTGACTCCATTGGGCTTCTTGCCGACTCAAAAACTTTTTGATGTTTTCAGATACTGTTGTGTAAGGCATCAGGTGATCTTCCTGTGCCAAATACTTCATCTTATCATGTCCAGGAACTAAGTTGAAGGCGGGTCCCAAAACTTGCTCCCCGTTCCAGAAAACTTTCCCTTCATCTAAATCCAATAACCCATAGATGGCTTTGAGCAGCGTACTTTTTCCGCAGCCACTTTCTCCAATAATACAAGTATGTGCACCCCGATTAACAGAAAAGCTAATATTTTTTAAGGTGTTTTTATGTTGATAGGCAAAAGTTACTTCTTGGACGTCGAGCATTAATAAAACTAATTTTCTTCAAAGATAATCCATAAAGTTGGCAATGGACTTCAATTTGTATATTTGAAATAAATACTCGTATCAATGAAATCTCTTCTCTTTTTCTTTCTCCTTATTTTAAGTTCAACGGTTTTTGCACAAGAAGAAATTACCGAGCAAGAATTAAAAAAACATATTGAATTTTTGACGGCAGATGAATTAAAAGGTCGTTATCCCGGAACATCGGAAAACGATAGTGTGGTAAATTATTTGGTCAATGATTTTAGAAAAAATCAAATCTCTGTTTTAATACAGGAGTTTGAAGCCTTAATGCGAAAAGATAGCTCAAAAGCGAAAACGTATAATGTGCTGGGCTTAATACAGGGACAAGATTCTATTCTAAAAAATGAAGTGCTGGTATTGGGAGCACATTACGATCATTTAGGGATGAAAGGGGATAGTATTTATCATGGAGCAGATGACAACGCGAGCGGAATTGCTGCTTTATTGGAAATTGCTGAAAAAATAAAAGCACATCAACAAGACCTAAAAAGAAGCGTGATTTTTATAGCTTTTGGAGCAGAAGAACAAGGATTGTTGGGGAGTCAATTTTTTGTGGAAAACCCGATTGTTCCTATTGAGCAAATCAAATTGATGGTGAACATGGATATGGTGGGACATTTAAATAAAGAAAAACATGTATATATGGGAGGTGCAGGAACTTTTCCAAATGGAGTGGAACTCATGGAAAGTTTAGGCGAACCCAATCAAGTAACTCCGATTGTGCACGCTGGTTCAGTAGGTGGTTCTGATCATGTCTCGTTTTATCAAAAAGGAATTTCGGTTTTAGGAATCCATACCGGAGGTCACGATCATTATCACCAACCTACCGACACGATTGAACACCTTAACCTTCCCGGGGAAGTAAAAGTCGCTAACTATATTTATCAAGCCTTGATGGAAATCGCAAGCTCGGAACGGGAACTAAAGTTTATTAAGCAGGATTAGTATTTTAGAAAACTATATATTGCCTAAGCTCTTCATCGATTTTACTCGATATTACAGGAATAAAAAATTAAAGGTTAGATGATAACAAAAAAATAATTCTATTTTAAAAAAATTGATTTTTTAGTTTAACAATAACTTTTAGTGTTATCTAGCTAATTTCGGATTTAAATTTTTAATTTTAGGCGAAATTTAAAGAATTTTTAATTTTGCCAGTAAAAACAAAGCAATAATTACCAATAAACTAAAATTTAAAACAAAAATGAGTCAAATCGCAAAAGATTTTGGAATTGATAAAGCCTTAGAAGA